>ERZ773069.144-NODE-144-length-50931-cov-16.493514_pt1 | contig 50931 bp, 40 predicted proteins | sample MGYA00580619_ERZ773069 | MGnify/ENA primary metagenome ERZ773069 (study PRJEB29015, sample SAMEA2738007) | human oral metagenome | biome: human oral; feature: human-associated habitat; material: dental | place: China | collected 2108 ...
CTTTTAGAAGCCAAAAGAGCATGTATTCAAAATTATGATGTGAAAAATTATGACAAAATAATAAGTTATTAGCCTAATTAGCCCAATTGGACCAAATAGCCTAATTAGAATAGGGAATAAATTGTTTGTAGAAGAAAGATAGACATCGCACCTAATTACACGTATCATATAGTTTATCCCCTTTTATAAAACCATCTAATCGGGGCTAATCATACCTTGTAAGTGGATTAATCTTATTCTATTAACGATCTGCGTATTTAATGGGAGAATCCTCGTTTTACCCTATAAACACAACATAATAACCACCACGAATTGAGATCTGACCTCCTCTTATCCGACCAAAAAACGTTGTACAAACATGACGAGAATATTCAACCATTACAAACCAATAAAACTCCTATCAGTCAACAAGAAATAGTTAAAAGACCCAAAACCTAATACACAACACAAAATCATTATAGATTCTTATGTGAGTTTTTTACTTTTTTATTTGTTTAACTCATTGAATTTGTGTAAATTTGCCATCACTTAAATAATGCTAAGCACATGAGACAATTGAAAATCACAAAATCGATTACGAATCGAGAGAGTGCTTCTCTTGATAAGTATCTGCAGGAAATCGGTCACGAAGAAATGATCAGTATCGAAGAAGAAGTTGAGCTTGCTCAAAAGATTCGAAATGGTGATCGAAAAGCTTTAGAACGTCTGACGAAAGCTAACCTGCGCTTCGTTGTCTCTGTCGCAAAGCAATATCAAAATCAAGGGCTCTCTCTGCCCGATCTTATTAACGAAGGTAATGTAGGATTAATCAAGGCAGCAGAGAAGTTTGATGAAACACGTGGCTTCAAGTTTATCTCATACGCTGTATGGTGGATAAGACAAAGTATCTTGCAAGCAATAGCAGAACAAAGTCGTATCATCAGATTACCACTAAATCAAGTAAGCTCTGTCAATAAAATCAATAAGATATTGACACAGTTTGAACAAGAGAACGAACGCCGTCCGAGTATTGATGAGATAGCACAGAATACTGATATACCAGAAGACAAGATTGTTGATGCAATGAAAGTTAATTCACGTCATGTCTCGGTAGATGCTCCATTCTATGACGATGAGCAGAGTAGCTTACTTGACGTTATTCCCAATGATAACACACCATCAACTGATAAAGAGTTGGTTGAAGAGAGTCTACGGGAAGAAATCGGAAGAGCTTTACAGATCCTTGAGGATAGAGAGAAGGTGGTTATAGAAGCTTACTTCGGAATAAACCAACGCGAAATGACATTGGAAGAGATAGGAAGTAAATATAATCTCACACGTGAACGGGTAAGACAGATTAAAGAAAAAGCAATAAGACGCCTACGCCAACTATCCAATAGCAAGGTATTGAAGGCTTATTTAGGACAATAACATTAACATTGTAAGATATTAATTTAAGATGAAATTACGTCAGGTATTAATGATAGCAGTATTCCTGCTGGGATGGGTAAATAGTAGTAACGCAAAAGGATACAAGCCTGCAAAGGTATACATGTTTGGTTTTGCAGCCTCTTTTAATGATTCAACGGTTTATATGACCAATATTCAGAAGGTGGATGCCTACCTTGCAAACGACCGTACTAAGTTCCTTGCTAATCGTGAGGACTACTCATATCAGCTCCGTTATTACCTTCAGAACAATGGTTTGGTAAGCTATCCAACTTGCGTTACGATGTATGCTGAGAATGAGAATAAAGCTATGAAACAGTTCACAGCTTTGAAAAATAAATACGAAAAGGGTAAGAAAAAATATGTAGTTAAGTCTATCTCTGACGCAGAGTTCAGCTATAAGACAATAACACCAGACAACTATACTTCAAGCGAAGAGACGCAAGTGAATACTAAAACCACAAAGTCAAAGTAAGCAGAGCCTCTAAAGATGGAAATAAATAACTTCAGAATAGCTGACTTTGATATACAGATTATATTCCGTGGGACTGATGTCAACGGAATGCACTTGCTAAGTTCGTTTGAACCTTTCAGAATCAAAGAGGTTTCAGAGAATGTCTTTTTCCGCTTAACCGTTGACGATACGCTTCGACCTTTTCCAAAGGAAAGAAGACAACGTATCCGTGCTTTCGATACAGGAAATGGTGATACCATTGTTGATCGTGTTGATGACGGTAGCTATCAGTATATTATCAAGGACATTAATGGCTCTGATTGTTGTCTGCTACAGAGTAATAAAGACTTCTCTGACTGTCGTTGTGCACTCAATGGCAACAAGAATATGCGCACCTTTGGACTAAATAATGCATTGATGCTTATCTTTGCCTTTGCTGGTGCACATAAGCAAACCCTACTGATTCACGCATCTCTTGTTCGAAACAATGGCTATGGCTATGCCTTCATTGCCAAGAGTGGAACAGGTAAGTCAACCCAGGTTAGTATGTGGCTACGCTATATTCCAGGCAGTGACCTCATGAACGATGATAATCCTATCGTAAGAATCATTGATGGTGAAACATGGATATATGGTAGCCCATGGAGTGGTAAGACACCATGCTATCGCAATGTAAAGGCTCGTTTAGGTGCTATCACACGTATTGACCGCGCTACAACAAACTCTGTTGAGAAGCCCAATCCTATTGCAGCGTTCGCTTCACTCCTCCCCTCTTGCTCCAGCATGAAGTGGGATTCAGATATTTACAATGGCGTTTGTGACACGATTACAAAGATTGTAGAAGCTGGGAGGATATTTACGTTACATTGCTTGCCTAATCAAGAAGCAGCAGAGGTGTGCTATCAAACCGTAACGAAAAGATAAAACTTATGTCAAAAACAGTACTTACTACTTCTGAAATCCAGTTTGCTAATGCTGAGTTTCTACCAGAAGTTGTCAAGATGTTAAATGAAGGACATACTGTTACGTTACGCCTTCGTGGCTATTCTATGCGTCCTTTCCTTGAAAACGACCGTGACAAAGCTTTGCTTGTCAAGCCTTCCACAATAAAAGTTGGCGACCCAGTTTTAGCGGAGATAACACCACGACACTTCGTCTTACATCGCATTGACAGCATAGAAGGTGATAACGTAACTCTACGAGGTGATGGCAACCTTGGTGTTGAGCATTGTAAGAAAGAGAATATCGTTGGAGCAGTCATTGGTTTCTACCGTAAAGGACGAAATAAGATGGATGCTACAAATGCTTGGAAATGGAAGTCATATAGTTTTATTTGGACCCGACTTCTCCCAATCCGAAGATATTTATTAGGCATTTACAGACGTATCTGGATTCCTATTTTTGGCACCATTTAATGGAATATAAAAAGAAAGACAATAATATAAACTATCAATAAGAATGAAAGTAAAGAATGGCTTCAACCTCCGTGAAGTATGCGGAGAACATATTATCGTTGCGGAAGGAGATGAGAATATTGACTTCAGCAATATTATATCTATGAACGAAAGTTCTGCATACTTATGGGAAGAGGTGCAGAAGATGGATTCTTTTACAGTAGATAACCTCGTAGAGTTAATCTGTAGTCAATATGAAATTGACGAGGACACAGCTCGCAAAGATGCCACAATACTTGCTGCACAATGGGGAACTGCGGGTATCATCGAGGGTGAAGACATCCCTGCAGATGATTCTGCTATTAAGAAGGAAACAATCTCTGAGGGGGCTGATTCTACACACCTCAAGGCAGCTGCAAGTGAAGAAAAGCCTAAAAAGAAAGGTTTCTTTGAGCGTCTCTTTGGTTAAAGAGCAAACTGAAAACAATTATAAATAAAAAACTCGGACACTGATTATGTCAATTCAGTGTCCGAGTTTTTTATTTATTAGTGCTATCTGATAGGCCTTTGAATAATATACTCATCCATACGACATCACCTTTCATTTACAGATATTTGATAGAACAACTCGTTTCTACCAACAATTTGTTCCCTTCTAATATCATATTGAACTACACCGAGTAATCAACACCATTGGTGTTTACCATCCGCACATGACGCGTTAAGCATCCGCACACTATGTGCTGGGCATCAACACATCAGTAAAAGATGAGTTAAAAGACCCTTGTCATCATCTTAATAAGTAGTAAGACACGCATGACTCATTTATACATGAGGGTACTTAGCGAACAGCATAGTTCTTTTATCAGCACCGATTACAGATTCTCAATAAACCATTCAGCAACCTGCCTCAGAAGATGATTGCGCGTGTTACCACCATAAATACCATGGTTACGATTGGTATAAAGATTCTCTTTGAAGTCCTTATCAGCTTGTACTAAAGCCTCAGAATATTCAAAGGCATTCTGTGGATGTACGTTATCGTCCGCCAAGCCATGACATATTAAGAGTTTACCATGAAGTTTCTCTGCTCGATTAATTGGATTTATAGCATAACCTGCAGCATTCTCCTGTGGTGTACGCATATAACGCTCAGTATAAACAGAGTCATAATAGCGCCAGTTCGTTGGTGGAGCAATAGCTACACCTGCCTTGAACGCATTGCGTCCCTCGCTCATACTCATCAATGTATTGAAGCCTCCAAAGCTCCAACCCCATATTCCAATACGCGAAGCATCGACATAGCTTTGCTTACCCAACCACAATGCAGCTTCTGCCTGATCCTTTGATTCCAAATCGCCAAGCTTCAAATAAGTACACTTCTCAAACTCTGCACCACGCGCACTAGTACCACGACCATCTACAGTAACAACGATATAACCTTTTTGTGTCAAGTAGTAGTCATACATCGCACCACTACCCATAGAGCCAACGCTCCAGTTGTCGACAACCTGCTGACTACCCGGACCACTATATTGGTGCATAATTACAGGATACTTCTTTGTTGCATCAAAGTTAGCAGGCTTCACCATCCAACCATTAAGTTTCACACCTTCAGAGGTTGTAAATGTAAAGAACTCAACACCTGTGTTACCATACTTTGCCAACTTAGCCTGCAACTCATCATTATTGAGCACCTCACGCACCTCTTTACCCTTATTATCATAGATGGCAAACACGTATGGATGATTGCTATCGCTCCATGTATTGAGGAAATACTTATAATCGCCTGAGAATGAAGCAACATTCCACCCCGAACGAGCAGAAAGACAAGTCAACTTACCCGACTTATCTGCAACATATATTTCACGCTGCATTGGCTTACGTGCTGCTGCTTGGAAGTAGGTATTTCCAGTCTTCTCATCATATCCATAGATTTCTGTTACGTCATAGTTTCCCTTATCAATCTGACGTAAAAGTTTACCATCCTTATTATATAAGTAAAGGTGCATATAGCCATCACGGTCAGAAGGAACAAGAATATAATCCTTCATGATACTGATTCCCTCCATAGCTTCTTCCTTTACATACTTTGGTACACTCTCCTTTATCAGTAGTTTACAAGCACCTGTAAGAGGATTAGCAGCATAGAGATTCAACTCGTCCTGATGACGATTCATTGTATAGAGGATAATTCTATTTGCATCAAAGGTAGACTTGATGCGTGGAATATAGCCATCTGCCGCTAATGGTAAATCATATTTACGCACAGCACCATCACTCAAATTGTAAGACCATGCACTAACCTTTGAGTTTGCTTCGCCAGCCTTAGGATATTTGTAGCTGTAATCACCAGGATAGATATCAAACATATCATATGCAGGGTGAGAACCTTTGTAAAACTGTAGAGTATAACTCTTTACCTCACTCTCGTCATATCTAATCCAACTTAGCGTCTTACTATCTGCACTCCAAGCAAGTGCATTATTAAAGCCGAACTCCTCTTCGTTAACCCAGTCAGGCAAACCATTGATTACCTTATTGAACTCACCATCCGTAGTAACCTGCTTTACGCTCTCTCCATCTGTAATATAGATATTATTCTGATGAACATAAGCAATCAGACGATCATCTGGAGAGAAGGTCGGAATCTGCTCAGAGCCATCTTTTGACAGTTTCTTCAACTGTTTTGTCTTTACATCATAGAGATAGAAGTTTGCTGTAAACGAACGGCGATAGATACGATTTGTATTTGTTTGTAATAGCAGTCGACTTCCATCAGACGAAATCTGATAATCATCAAAGGACTTTAATTGTTCACCCTTGGCATCAGCGAGGTCAAAGATAACCCCTGTAGAGCTACCTGTTTTAAAAGAATACTTAACTACCTGACGACCATCAGACGAGATTTGTGCATACTCAGAAGTTCCTTTTAAAGGATTAACACCCGAGATACGCTTAGTTGCAAAAGCACCATTAGTAATGTCTTTCAAAGAGATAGGTTCTCCAGCCATCAACTGAATTGCGGTTAGCATTGTTGCACACAGAAGTAATATACGTTTCATAAATTCAAGTTTTAACAGCACAAAAATATAAAATATTCCGTATATTTGCAAAAGAATGGAACAATATTATTGCGATTTCGGGAACTGGTTGCGCTCTCAGTTCCCTTATAAAGTACAAAAGATATCAGTTAATGCTGGCTTTACCTGCCCTAACCGAGATGGTAGGATTGGGCGTGGCGGTTGTTTTTACTGTAACAACCAGACGTTCAACCCAGCCTATTGCGATAATGGAAAGAGTGTAACCCAGCAGCTTGAAGACGGTAAACGATTCTTTTCTGGCAAGTATCCTGAGATGAAATATCTTGCTTATTTCCAAGCTTATACCAACACTTACGGCACTAATGACCATATTAAAAAGCTCTATGAGGAAGCACTTGCCGTAGAGGATGTAGTCGGACTCGTTATCGGTACGCGTCCCGACTGTATCAATGATGACCTCTTAGACTACTTTGAAGAACTGAATCGCCGCACATTCCTCATCGTTGAATATGGTGTGGAAACCTGCAATGATGAGACATTACGACTGGTTAATCGTGGACATGACTTTGCTTGCGCTCGAAAAGCTATTGAGGAGACTGCCCGACGTGGTATTCGTGTCGGTGCACATATCATTCTCGGACTACCTGGCGAAGATGCAAAAGAAAGTTTAAGACAAGCCCCAATCATATCTTCTCTTCCCTTAACGACATTGAAGATTCACCAGTTACAGATTATTCGTGGGACTCGGCTTGCAAAGATGTACGCTGAAAAGCCATTTCACCTTTATACAATTGAGGAGTATATCAAACTCATTGCAGATTACATTAGCCTTCTCCGCCCCGACCTTGTACTCGAACGCTTTGTCAGCCAGAGTCCTCCCGACCTCCTCATAGCACCCAAATGGGGACTGAAAAACTATGAGTTTACACATCGTCTTCATAACTATATGAAGGAGAAGTTGAATAATAAAGCTCAATCAGACAAATGAAAAGAAAGCATCAACGCTCAATAGCCTATCTTGTTATCGCACTGTTAGGAATATCTTTATGGCATTTATGGAAGAGTAGCAAGATTGCCGAGAACCCAGCTTACACTAAAGGTGTAGTCAATAGGCTTTATAAAATTCGTGCAACTCCTTACTACTCCTATTCATATAACGTAGATCAGAAAACCTATGAAGGTAGGGGTAAACAATATGGAGAATATGAAAGTCTGCATATTGGTGATACTATCACCGTTTATTATCAAAGAAGTAACCCCAGTAACAGTGAAGCTTACGTAAGAAATAATAAACAATAGTCATAATCTTATGCCTATTCTTATATTTGACTCTATCAAAATATGGAGTGATAAAAACAACCTATTACATAATAAGGCACACGGATAAGCAGAGCGAAGACGGAATTAAAAACAAGACATGGAGGTTCCAACGAAACAAAAAAGCGATAGAGATGTTCTACACAGATTACTAACATCTTTGTTTATTCTTGCCAAGAAACATTGCAATCATGCTCCTTTGCCCCCTAAACCTTCGCTGATACTATGTAAATTTTAAAGCAGAAAGACTAAGAAAAATATCAACAAAACAGTTAAAGAAAAAGTAGAAAAATAGACTAAAAGTGATTTGCATTAGCACCCACGTAAGTTCCTTGTTATCAAAAAGTTGCAAAAAGAGATTTAAAAAGGTGCTTAGCAAGGCTTCAAAAGGGCGTTAGTTAGACCTCAAAAGGGCATCTTTTGCAAGCCAATTGGGCGTTATTTGCAAGCCTTTTTATGGTCTTTATAAGATCAATATACGAAAAATACGGACAAAAATGCGTCTTCAAAACTTGGAAATGATAAGATTTGCCTTTTGTATTTAGAATTATAAGAAATATCAAACAGAGCAACTTTAAGTTTCTTACTGCAAACTTAGAGTTACTATGTGTGCCTTATTATATAATTGCTTTAGCTCGTCCTCTATATATTGGATGAGACTTATATCTTTTCTTATCTTTGGATGGAACAAACGGATATGCCTTACGAAAGGTTTTTCTATATTCTTTGGGGCTTACTTATTTATATCTGTGCATTTATATGCTGTAAACACCAAGAGAACTGAATACTGAAAAGTACGTCCCCAACCTCGTTCCCCTGCCTTTTCGAAAATCGATTAACTGCCAATTTGTCCACAACAAGCGACAATTTGACGCAAAATACCTATAGGCACAAGGTTTGAGATATAGGCAATAGAAACAAAAAATAAGAACAAGTTCTGAAACCTATTATAAAGGTGTAGGAGCTATAGGAAGGAGATTTGAATATGACATTTGAGAAATTTACAATCAAAGCACAAGAAGCTGTTCAGAGTGCGATAAACATTGCACAGCAAAATGGACAGCAGACCATTGAGCCAGTACACATATTAGCTGGTGTAATGGATAAAGGAAAGGACGTAATAAATTACGTCTTCCAGAAAATTGGCGTCAACGCACAAGCGGTGGAGAGTGCCATTCAGAATGAGATGAGCCACTTACCAAAAGTATCTGGTGGTGAACCCTACCTCTCTTCTGAAACCAATCAGGTGATGCAGCGTACAATAGAGACCTCCCAGAAGATGGGTGACGAATTCGTTAGTATCGAACCGATGCTACTCGCCCTACTTGCTGTGAACTCAACTGCAAGCCGTATTTTGAAGGATGCGGGTTGTACAGAGAAGGAAATGACAGCTGCTATCAATGATCTTAGACAAGGTCAGAAAGTACAATCGCAAAGTGGTGATGAGAACTATCAGTCATTACAGAAATATGCACGCAACCTTATCGAGGATGCACGTGCAGGAAAACTCGACCCAGTGATTGGTCGTGATGAGGAGATTCGAAGAGTATTGCAGATTCTTTCTCGTCGTACAAAGAACAACCCTATTCTCATTGGTGAGCCAGGTACTGGTAAGACAGCTATCGTTGAGGGCTTAGCAGAGAGAATCGTTCGTGGTGATGTGCCAGAAAACCTAAAGGACAAGCAACTCTATTCATTGGATATGGGTGCGATGTTGGCTGGTGCTAAGTATAAAGGCGAGTTCGAGGAGCGTCTTAAGAGTGTTGTTAAGGAGGTGATGCAGGCTGATGGTAACATCATTCTCTTCATTGACGAGATTCACACATTGGTTGGCGCAGGTGGTGGCGAAGGTGCCATGGATGCTGCTAACATCCTTAAACCAGCCTTAGCACGTGGTGAATTGAGAGCTATCGGTGCAACAACACTGAATGAATATCAGAAGTATTTTGAGAAAGATAAGGCGCTTGAGCGTCGTTTCCAAACCGTATTAGTAGATGAACCAGACGAATTGGATGCTATCTCTATCCTTCGTGGATTGAAGGAACGTTATGAGAATCATCACAAGGTACGTATCCAAGATGATGCTTGTATCGCAGCTGTTAAGCTTTCTGAGCGATATATCTCAGACCGTTTCTTGCCTGATAAAGCTATCGACTTGATGGATGAGGCAGCAGCAAAACTGCGTATGGAGCGCGACTCTGTACCAGAGGAGTTGGATGAAATCAGTCGTAGATTGAAGCAGCTCGAGATTGAGCGTGAGGCTATTAAGCGTGAGAACGACACAGAGAAGATTGCACAACTCGATAAGGAGATTGCTGAACTCAAAGAGCAGGAACATGGCTTCCGTGCAAAGTGGGAAGGAGAACGTGGACTGGTGAATAAGATTCAGCAAGACAAACAAGAGATTGAGCAGCTCAAGTATGAGGCTGACCGTGCCGAGCGTGAGGGTAATTACGAGCGTGTTGCCGAGATTAGATACTCACGACTAAAGCAATTAGAAGACGATATCAAGAACATCCAACAGCAGTTGCAAGCCACACAAGATGGGCAAGCAATGGTGCGCGAGGAGGTTACAGCAGATGATATCGCTGAGGTTGTGAGCCGTTGGACTGGTATTCCTGTCACACGAATGTTACAGAGTGAGAAGGATAAACTACTCCACTTGGAGGATGAACTACACAAGCGTGTCATCGGACAAGATGAGGCTATCACAGCTGTAGCAGACGCTGTTCGTCGCTCACGTGCAGGATTGCAAGACCCGAAGAAGCCTATTGCTTCCTTCATCTTCTTAGGTACAACGGGTACCGGTAAGACTGAGTTGGCAAAAGCATTGGCTGATTATCTCTTCAATGACGAGTCTATGATGACGCGAATTGATATGAGTGAGTATCAAGAGAAGTTCAGTGTAACTCGACTCATCGGTGCGCCTCCAGGATATGTAGGCTATGATGAGGGTGGTCAGTTGACTGAGGCTGTACGCCGCAAGCCTTACTCTGTCGTACTCTTTGATGAGATTGAGAAGGCACATCCTGACGTATTCAACATTCTTTTGCAGGTGTTGGACGATGGTCATCTGACAGACAATAAGGGACGAACAGTGAACTTCAAGAATACGATTATCATCATGACGTCTAATCTTGGTTCACAATACATCCAGCAACAGTTTGAACATCTTAACGATACTAACCGTGAGGAGGTAATCGACAAGGCAAAAGTTGCGGTAATGGATATGTTGAAGAAGACAATTCGTCCTGAGTTCCTCAACCGTATCGACGAGACTATCATGTTCTTACCATTGACAAAAGAGCAGATTGGTGATGTTGTTCGTCTGCAACTTGAGAGAGTTAAGGATATGTTAGAGCCACAGGGTATTGAACTTCAGTGGACTGACCCAGCCATCAACTATCTTTCAGATGTTGGCTACGATCCAGAGTTCGGTGCGCGTCCTGTCAAGAGAGCTATCCAGCGTTACGTATTGAACGACCTCAGTAAGTCATTGCTTGCAGGTACTGTCAACCGTGACAAGCCTGTCATCATCGACAGCTTCGGTGAAGGCTTAGTATTTAGAAACTAATATAAAAAGGGAGTGTGTCATTTGGCACACTCCTTTTTTTGTTTCATCGGACATTTCGAGTGATACTACTATAAATCTTTATGAGGTAAACCTCTGTTCTCCTTTAAGCTTCTTTGTGACCAACATATTTTCTTATCCTTAGTGATTATACGTGTCATAACCGTCCGCACTATTGGTGTTCACCGTCCGCACCATTGGTGCTAAGTATCCTCACGATGATATGACATGATAAAAAGAGCTATTGTGGTTTATCCACTATGGAGAAAAAATAAGATGTGCTATCACTGTGAAAACAGTTCCAAACTCTTTACTGTCAAGAACGAGTCCGCCTCAGAATACGCTATTTCTCACATTCATTATAATATCCCTGATTTTATACAATGAAAGAAATCCTTAATATGAAAGTTCCTGTCACTCGTGTCACAAGAGAACAGCTTATAACCTACTGATTTGTAACACGTTTACATAAAGTGTTAAAAGTGACAGCAAAATGAAATTAAAAATACTATAGTTATATCGTTACATTTTTAAGAGAGCAAACAACTTTTCATTTCTCAAAGAACAACATATAAACAGGATTATTAGACGTACCCAACTCTTACGTTAGTAAGATTAATATTTCTTCTCGCGTAAAAATAATTCTATTCATAAATTAAACATAGTGTATAGCACTAAGAGCCTTCTACTCATAGTAAAAGAAGCTGTAAATAGTAGAGAACGAATATAAAAAAGCGTTGCTTTACACTTAACTATAAAGGTGTTCAAGACTGCATATTACATACTTCTTGCCGTGTATTAGAACATAATTTATAAACAAACTATCTATAACAAATCCTGCAAGGAGTAAAGCCTTTTGACTTTGCTGCACTCACAGAAAGGCTTTTTATACTGCCAGAGCATCTATTAAGACCACGGCAATTTTGGCTTGAATGATACTTTCTTGCCTTAGGACCCGTACAAATGTAAACCGTTCCAGACTGAATATTCGTATTTCTCTTTGTAGAAGCAGTCGTTCCTCCTATCGTAGAGAACAACGCAAGTGCTATAAACGCTGATTTAATAAATTGCATATTGGTATAAAGTAAGATTGTTGTAAAGAACTTAGTAAATTAGAAGTGAGAGCGAAAGGTAAAAGCTCTACATCTTTTGGATATACATTTATAAAATATAAAAAATAGGCGGTATACCTACGTAAAACATGGTATACCGCCTAAAAAATATATTTCTAAGAAATTACTTCATTTCTTCCACTGCTGCTTGTGCCGCCGCAAGTCTTGCGATAGGCACGCGGAATGGAGAACAGCTAACGTAATTAAGACCTACACGATGGCAGAACTTAACAGAGCTTGGCTCACCACCATGCTCACCACAGATACCACACTTGAGGTTCTTGCGAGTCTTGCGGCCCTTCTCAACGCCCATTTGAATTAACTGACCAACACCCTTCTGGTCGAGAACCTGGAATGGGTCAACATCAAGAATCTTCTTCTCTAAGTAGCTTGGCAAGAAGCTTGCGATGTCGTCACGGCTATAACCGAAGGTCATCTGAGTCAAGTCATTTGTACCGAAGCTGAAGTATTCAGCCTTCTGTGCAATAACATCAGCTGTCAAAGCAGCACGAGGAATCTCAATCATCGTACCCACCTTGAATTCAACCTCAACGCCTTCCTTCTTGAAAAGTTTATTTGCAGTTTTGCGAATAATGTTCTCTTGAATATCCAGCTCATTAACAATACCTACCAATGGTACCATAATTTCTGGCCTTGGATTGAAGCCTTCCTTCTTCAACTGAACAGCAGCACCGAGGATAGCCTTAGTCTGCATTGCAGTAATCTCTGGGAATGTATTACCCAAACGGCAACCACGAAGACCCAACATTGGGTTGCTCTCAGAGAGTGCACTTACACGACTCTGAATAAACTGAACACTAACGCCCATCTCTTCAGCCATGACTTCCTGTCCCTTAAGGTCATGTGGAACGAACTCATGCAAAGGAGGATCGAGCAGACGGATGTTAACTGGCATACCGTCCATGCACTTCAAGATACCATAGAAGTCCTGCTTCTGATAAGGTAAGAGCTTGTCAAGTGCCTTCTCACGCTCCTCTGTGCTGTTTGCAAGAATCATCTCACGCATAGCCTTAATCTTCTCATTCTCGAAGAACATATGTTCTGTACGACAAAGGCCGATACCAACAGCACCGAAGTTGCTTGCTACTTCTGCATCGTGTGGAGTATCTGCGTTGGTACGAACAACCAACTTGCTATACTTCTTACAAAGATCCATCAGCTCAGCGAAGTCACCTGTTACCTCAGCTGGACGAGTCTTAACCTCACCGAGATAAACTTCACCTGTTGAACCATTCAAAGAGATATAGTCACCCTCACGGATAATTGTTCCGTCAATCTCCAAAGTACGCGCCTTATAGTCGACCATGATTGCACCAGCACCACTGACACAGCACTTACCCATACCACGAGCAACAACGGCAGCGTGTGAAGTCATACCGCCACGAGCTGTCAAGATACCCTCAGCAGCAGACATACCTGCGAGGTCCTCTGGAGATGTTTCAATACGAACCATGATAACTTGACGACCATCCTCGTGCCACTTTGTAGCATCGTCAGCGAAGAATACAACCTGACCACTTGCAGCACCAGGAGAAGCTGGCAAACCACGTGTCAACACATGTGCCTGAGCCAATGCCTCCTTATCGAATACTGGGTGGAGAAGTTCGTCGAGTTTGTTTGGCTCACAACGCATAAGCGCTGTCTTCTCATCAATCTCACCCTCATGGAGCAGGTCCATAGCAATCTTAACCATTGCAGTACCTGTACGCTTACCATTACGAGTCTGGAGGAACCAAAGCTTACCTTCTTGTACTGTAAACTCCATATCCTGCATATCATGGTAGTGTTTCTCCAACTTATCTTGGAGTGCATAGAGCTGCTTGTACAACTCAGGCATAGCCTCTTCCATTGAAGGATATTTAGTTACACGAGTCTCTTCGTCAATATTTTGCTGTGCAGCCCAACGGAGTGAGCCTTCCTTTGTAATCTGCTGTGGAGTACGGATACCTGCAACAACATCCTCACCCTGTGCATTAATAAGATACTCACCATTGAAGAGGTTCTCACCAGTACCAGCATCACGAGAGAAGCAAACACCTGTTGCAGATGATTCACCCATGTTACCGAATACCATTGCCTGAACAGTTACTGCTGTACCCCACTCTTGTGGAATACCCTCCATCTTACGGTAGAGGATAGCACGCTCGTTCATCCATGAATCGAACACAGCACAAATAGCACCCCACAACTGCTCCATTGGATCATCTGGGAAGTCTTGCCCTGTCTGCTCCTTAATAGCTTTCTTGAAGAGAGCTACAAGCTGCTTCAAGTCTTCAACAGTCATCTCGCTGTCGAGTTTAATGCCACGCTCAGCCTTAACCTGCTGAATAATTGCCTCAAATGGATCGATATCTTCCTTGTTTACAGGCTTCATACCCAAAACAACATCACCGTACATCTGTACAAAACGACGGTAACTATCGTAAGCAAAACGCTCGTTACCCGTCTTCTCAATCAATCCAGCAACCACTGCGTCATTAAGACCAAGGTTAAGGATTGTATCCATCATACCTGGCATAGAAGCACGTGCACCAGAACGTACACTCATCAGGAGAGGATTAGCTGGATTACCGAAGGTTGAATTCATCAAGCTTTCTACATGCTTAACACTATTCTCTACTTCTGCCTTCAGCAAGCCTACTACGGTCTCTTTACCTTTCTCATAATACTCAGTACATACGTAAGTGGTAATTGTGAAACCTGGAGGAACAGGTACACCGATGAGATTCATCTCAGCCAAATTGGCACCCTTGCCACCAAGGAGATTTCTCATATCAGCCTTACCCTCAGCCTTACCATTACCAAAGGTATAAACTCTCTTTTCGCTCATAAGTTAAAAATGATAATGAATTTTAGTTATTTCTATAGTGCAAATATACCAATAAATAGGTAAAGTAACAAACTTTTCTATAAAAATTGCTATCTTCACCTTACATTTTTGCTTTGTTAGCGAACACAGACTTGATAAAAACTATCAAGCAGACTACAAACGGGAAAATTTTAGTAACTTTGCAGCGAAATACAAAACAGATTATGAGTAGAAAAAGAAAGCCATTACCCATTCTGGAGAATGTCACAGTAGAAGCTGTGGCAGCCGAAGGTAAATGTGTTGCACATGTTGATGATAAAGTTATTTTTGTTCCTTTTGTTGTACCTGGGGACGTAGTTGACCTTCAGGTGCGCAAGAAGAAGCGTAGCTATTGTGAAGCTACAGTCGTTCGATTCATCAGTAAAAGTACTGTACGTCAGGAACCTATGTGTGAACATTTTGGTATCTGTGGTGGATGTAAGTGGCAAAACCTTCCTTACGAAGAACAGTTGAAGGCAAAGCAACAACAAGTATATGATCAGCTGAGTCGTATCGGTAAGGTTGAGCTCCCTGAGTTTCGCCCAATCATGGGGTCAGTACACACCAAGGAATATCGTAATAAGCTCGAATTTGGTTGTGCTAATAAGCGTTGGTATACAGAAGAAGAGTTAAAAGCTCTACCAGAAGGCGTTGGCTTGGCTGAAGGAGCCATCGGCTTCCATATTACAGGTGCCTTCGACAAGGTATATCCTATAGAGAAATGCTGGTTGATGGACGACCTCTGCAACGAGATTCGCAAGGATATACGCGACTATGCATTCTCTACTGGAATGAAGTTCTACGATATTCGTGCACAACATGGCTTATTGCGAGATATTATGGTGCGCAACTCTAATACAGGCGAATGGATGGTACTTGTACAGTTCCACTATGACGAGGAGGGAGACGATGAGCGTGCAAAGGCATTAATGCAGCATATTGCAGATCGTTTTCCGCAAATCACTTCACTCTTCTACGTTGATAATCAGAAAGGTAACGACACGTTCAACGACCTTGAATTGACACTTTTCAAAGGTAATGACCACATCTTTGAAACGATGGAAGACTTAAGATTCAAGGTGGGACCAAAGAGTTTCTACCAGACCAATACCGAACAGGCATATCACCTCTATTCTGTAGCACGCGAATTTGCCAACCTTACTGGTAACGAACTTGTATATGACCTCTATACAGGTACGGGTACAATTGCTAACTTCGTAGCAAAGAAAGCTCAGAAAATAATTGGTATAGAATATGTTCCAGAGGCTATAGAGGACGCAAAAGTAAACTCTGAGGTTAATAAGATTGATAACACACTTTTCTATGCAGGTGACATGAAAGACATTCTGACCGAAGACTTCATCCACGAGCATGGACGCCCAGACGTTATCATCACTGATCCTCCACGTGCAGGTATGCATCCAGACGTTGTGAACGTTATACTCGGAGCAAGTCCAAAGCGAATTGTTTACGTTAGTTGTAACCCAGCAACACAAGCACGCGACCTTGCTCTGCTTGATGCAGACTATAAAGTTTCTGCCGTCCAACCTGTAGACATGTTCCCACATACACCACATGTTGAGAACGTTGTTTTATTGGAAAAACGATAAAAAACAGTAAACTACATATTTAAAGATTGCCCACTATCCCAGCCAAAGGAATTATCCTTTACAGCGATTGACATAGTGGGCAATTTCACCTTAATATATATAGAAAATCCTTATCCTCAAACTCGAACCAAGAAAAAGACACGACAAAAGCAGCATAACATTTTGTTATTATTTGATAAAATACTATCTTTGCATCGTTAACAGCCGAGTTATCAACCTAAAATATTATCATTACCTAAATTCATAGAGTTATGAGAAAAACAATTATCCTATCAGCAATGATGCTATGCTCACTTCTCGGTAAAGCACAGGAAGCACCAAAGTGGATTAATAACGTAAAAATGTCTGGCTTCGGTATCGTTCAATACCAATACAATGGTATGAACAACAACAAGTCAAACAGTTTCAACCTCCGCTTAGGCCGCGTATCACTTGATGGCCGTATCCTTGAAGATTGGGCTTGGAAAGCACAGTTACAGTTCAACGGAAACACATCTACTTTGGGCGCATCACCACGATTAGTCGACCTCTTTATTGAATGGCAGAAGTATGATTTCTTCCGTGTTAAAGCAGGACAGTTCAAGAATCCATTCACTTTTGACAACCCTATCCATCCTATTGATCAGGGATTTATGAGTGTAGCACAAGGTGTTCAGAAATTAGCAAGTTTCTCTGACCGAGCTGGTGCACATCCATCTAATGGACGTGACATTGGTGTACAGATTCAAGGAGATTTCCTAAAGACAGGTGCAGGTAGAAATCTTGTTCACTATCAGGTAGGTGTATTCGACGGTCAAGGTATCAACGTAAGAGATGTTGACCAACAGAAGAATATCATTGGTGGCGTATGGGTTATGCCTGTTGAAGGCATGCGCTTAGGCTGGTTCGGATGGACTGGTTCGTATGCTCGCAAGGGAACATGGCTTGATGATACTGGTGCAACACAAAAAGGTGTACGCAGTCTGCAACAACGACGCTATGCTGTGTCTGGAGAGTACAAAATAAAAGACTGGACTATCCGTTCTGAGTATGTTCATTCAACAGGTTATGCATTTGCAAAGGCGTTGAACAATACCGATGCTGCAGCTGCATCAGATTGTAATCTCAGCGCAGATGGTGACAAGGCACAAGGTGTTTATGCTTTAGTCATTGCGCCTATCATTCCTAAGAAGCTACACGCAAAGGCACGTTACGACATGTATCAGCCATCTGATGGTGCTGAAAAGCAGCGTACACAATACGACTTAGGACTTGACTATGAGTTCACCAAAAACCTTGCATTGAGTGGTATTTATTCTTATGTTCATGACCGCTCTATGAATATTACAGGAAAACCAAACTATTCAATGTTTGACTTAGAATTAAGTTTCCGCTTTTAAAATAAAGAAAAATTAAAGAAAATCACGGATACATTAGGTTGTATCTGTGATTTTTTGTATCTTTGCCAAAGTTATAATAAACGAATATTAACAAACGAAAGTTGTATATATTCACGATAAAACATCCTCGTACAAACTCTAAAACATGACAAGACATCAGCACATAGACTATCAGACAGGAGGAATCAAACCTCCTTCTTCATCGGCAGCACGCCGTCGTAAGGCTTTTAATAAGGTAATGAAGATTGTTATGACATTCTTTGCCTTAGCAGTTGTTGGCTTGGCTTATTGGATGTACCACAACTAAGCCTATCATTTCTATAACGAACAAAAGTTCAAACGTCTACGTCTTATTCAGCTATTTATAGCTGAATAAGTCTGAATTTGTAAGTAAAAACAAGTTTACAACATCTTGGGAATGTTATTATTAAACACTATTTCTTGGTAAACATTTCTTATATAAGATTGTCATTAACAGCTTACAATAGTGCAATTAATGACAACTGAGGTCTTCTATCCCACTTTATTTAATGATATCTGCAGCCCAACACATATCGTGCTAAGCCCTAACACTATTCGTGCGGAGGGCAAACACAAGTTGTGTTGCAGGCTAACACATCACAAATAAAGACCTAACATGGCTTCACACACTCTTCTATAAGCGATTATTCAAGTACAGACATTATCTATCTTTGTGAACTATATGAAGATGATAATGAGAACCATCATAATCTATTCGCATCATTCTATTATGGAGTTCTTCCCAAGTAGATAAAGACAAGGCAACAAGCCCCATCGTACGTCTCAAGTTAATCTCTACTACAGGATGAAGCATGAAACCATCTTCTGCAGCAACAATCATCATATCAACGCCTAAAGGACCACTATAAACACCTCGCAAATGATTGGTTAGCAACTGCTCTAAAGCTGAAATAACTTCATGTAACAGTTCATTCGATACATAAGTAGACAGAGTAGAATGTTTCTCAGCTTCGTCTGCAAGGCTATTACCTACATATGCACCGTTAACAGTATGGAATACAGATAGTCCTGCGTAATGGACTCCATCCGCATCCGCATAAAATTCTACACCAAAATCCTTCACCTTATTGTAATAAGGCTCTATCATTATACCGCCTTGCGTCTTTATCACATTCTTAGACCAATTAGCCAAGGCAGCATCCAAGACAGTATCAACATAGCGCACTCCTCTCCCACTGCTACTCCACGGAGCCTTTATCACAGCCTTACCCAAACTCTGAAGAATAATTTCTAATTCTACAAGACTATCAACATAGGATGATTCTCCAAGTAAAATAGGATGAACAAAGCTCTCTTGTAGTTCCTTTAATACAGCAGAAGAGAACTGACGATTACTAAGTCTACGTACATTTGCAAGCATCTCATCATTAGGAAGTACTGATAGATTAACACCCATCTGCCCTAACTGAAACTTAATAGAAGAATCCCATCCCCATGGCAAAACCTTATCAATCTGCTCTGATAGACGGTCTACACCATTCTTATCAACAAAATTCACCTGCTTACCATAACGCTGAAAACGAGACGCATGCTGTTGAGCAGAACTCACGTTTTCCACAAGTACATAGTCACCTTTCTCTGCCCACAGAACAGGTAGGTAATCTAAATCATTGCGAAGCTGCCTACCTGCGTGCGGAGCCGTAAAATACTTGTTATCATAAGCTAACGCTATATCATGTTCGGGGTTAAATACGTGTAATGTCATCGAAATCCTTTGTTAATGCTGTGCAAAGGTACATCAAACCAAATATAACACAAAATAAAAACAAAAAAATCATTTTTTGCTATCTATAGTTTGCAAATTAAAGAAATTAATAGTAACTTTGCATGTGGATAATATTATATATAACGGGAACAAGATGGACGCATTCTTTCGCACGCATACTTACTTGGTGGAGCATGTAAATGCCCCAGTGCGTCGTCGTCTCATGGATGAGATTAATTGGGACGACCGGCTCATCGGCATCAAGGGTACGCGAGGCGTAGGTAAAACGACCTTCCTCCTACAATATGCCAAAGAGCGTTACGGCTCTACTGATCGCCAATGCCTTTATGTAAACATGAACAATTTTTACTTCCAAGGCAGAGGTATAGCAGACTTCGCTGGCGAGTTTTATCGTCATGGCGGGAAAGTCTTGCTGATCGACCAAGTATTCAAACAGCCTGATTGGAGCCATGAACTCCGTCAATGCTATGACAATTATCCTGAGTTGAAGATAGTTTTCACAGGCTCAAGTGTCATGAGACTGAAAGAAGAAAACCCTGAACTTAATGGCATTGTTAAGAGCTATAACCTGCGAGGTTTCTCTTTTCGCGAATACTTGAATTTACAAACAAACCAACAGTTTGAGCCTTACAGATTAGAGGATATTATAAACAACCATGAGGAGATAACAAGACATATTCTCTCAAAGGTTAGCCCGATGAAGTACTTTGCAGACTATATTCACCACGGCTTTTATCCCTTCTTCTTAGAACATCGTAACTTCTCAGAGAATCTACTGAAGACGATGAATATGATGACAGAGGTAGATATCCTTCTCATCAAACAAATAGACTTGAAATATCTGACCAAGATTAAAAAGTTATTTTACCTTCTTGCCTTGGAAGGTCCTAAGGCTCCAAACATCAGTAACCTTGCTAAAGATATCAACACAAGCCGTGCAACGGTAATGAACTATATCAAGAATCTTGCTGATGCACGACTTATCAACCTTGTATATCCAGTTGGACAAGAGTTTCCTAAAAAGCCAGCAAAGGTTATGTTACAGAACTCTAACTTGATATATGCCATCTACCCCATCCAACTTGACGAACAGCAACTCATGGAGACATTCTTTGTAAATGCGTTACAAGAAGTATGCTTGGTAAATGAAGGTAATAAACAAGGCACATATATTATCAATCAAAAAGAAAAGTTTAAGGTATGTGATACTGGAAAGACTAAAAAGCGATTTAGCACAGACACAACTTATACTATATACAATACTGAGGTGGGAAAAGACAATCAAGTACCACTTTGGCTAATAGGTTTCCTATATTAGGCAAGACCAAAAACATTATAACAATATTCATTTAATAAATTTCAAAATGGCTAAAGAAAAGAAGTTTATCACTTGTGATGGTAACGAGGCCGCTGCTCACGTGAGCTACATGTTCTCTGAGGTAGCAGCTATCTATCCTATCACTCCATCATCTCCAATGGCTGAGCACGTAGACGAGTGGTCAGCACGTGGTCGTAAGAACCTTTGGGGTCAGACAGTAAGCGTTCAGGAGATGCAGTCAGAGGGTGGCGCAGCAGGTGCCGTACACGGTTCACTGCAGTCTGGTGCTCTCACGACAACCTTCACCGCATCACAGGGTCTTCTCTTGATGATTCCTAACATGTATAAGATTGCTGGTGAACTTTTGCCATGTGTATTCAACGTTTCAGCACGTACACTCGCAAGTCACGCTCTTTGTATCTTCGGTGACCACCAGGACGTAATGGCTTGCCGTCAGACAGGTTTCGCTATGTTCTGTTCAGGTTCTGTACAGGAGGTTATGGACCTCTCTGCAGTTCCTCACCTTGCTTCATTGAAGACATCAGTACCATTCATCAACTTCTTCGATGGTTTCCGTACATCACACGAGTATCATAAGATTGAGTGCCTTGATCAGGAAGATATCCGTCCATTGGTTGACGAGGAAGATATTAAGCGTTTCCGTGATCGTGCAATGACTCCAGAGCGTCCAGTTGTTCGTGGTACAGCTGAGAACCCAGAGACATTCTTCACACACCGTGAGGCATCTAACAGTGCTTACGAGAATGTAGCAGAGGTTGTTGAGCACTATCTTGGCGAAATCTCAAAGATTACAGGCCGTGAGTATCACCTCTTCGATTACTATGGTGCTAAGGATGCAGAGAACATCATCATCTTGATGGGTTCAGCAACTGAGGCAGCTCGCGAGGCTATTGACTACTTGATGTCTCAGGGTAAGAAGGTTGGTATGATTGCTGTACACCTCTATCGTCCATTCTCTGTTAAGCACTTGCTCGCCGCAGTACCAAAGTCTGTTAAGCGTATCGCAGTTCTTGACCGTACTAAGGAGCCAGGTGCAGAGGGTGAGCCATTGTACCTCGATGTTAAGAGTGCATTCTATGATGTAGAGAACAAGCCATTGATCGTTGGTGGTCGTTATGGTCTCGGTTCTTCAGATACAACACCAGCTAAGATTATCGCAGTTTATGACAACCTTGAGTTGCCAGAGCCAAAGAATCACTTCACTGTAGGTATCGTTGATGACGTAACCTTCACTTCTCTCCCAGAGGTTGAGGAGATTCCATTGGGTGGTGAAAGCACATACGAGGCTAAGTTCTATGGTCTTGGTGCTGACGGTACCGTTGGTGCTAACAAGAACTCAGTAAAGATTATCGGTGACAACACTAATAAGTACTGTCAGGCTTACTTCTCTTATGACTCTAAGAAGTCTGGTGGTTTCACTTGTTCTCACCTCCGCTTCGGTGATAATCCAATCCGTTCTACTTATCAGGTAAATACACCTAACTTCGTTGCTTGTCACGTTCAGGCTTACTTGAACATGTACGATGTTACACGTGGTTTGCGTAAGAATGGTACATTCTTGTTGAACACTATCTTTGATGGTGAGGAACTTGTACACTTCATTCCTAATAAGGTTAAGCGTTACTTCGCAAAGAACAATATCAGCGTTTACTATATCAATGCTACTAAGATTGCACAGGAGATTGGCCTTGGTAACCGTACCAATACTATCCTCCAGTCTGCGTTCTTCCGTATTACTGAGGTAATTCCTCTCGACCTTGCTGTTGATCAGATGAAGAAGTTCATCGTTAAGAGTTACAGTAAGAAGGGTCAGGACGTTGTAGACAAGAACTTCGCTGCTGTTGACCGTGGTAACGAGTACAAGCAGTTAACTGTCGACCCAGCATGGGCTAACCTCTCTGATGACGATGCTAAGGTAGACGATGCACCAGCATTCGTTAAGGAGCTTGTTCGTCCAATGAACGCACAGGCAGGTGACCTCTTGAAGGTTTCTGACTTCGTTAATCATGGTACTGTTGACGGTACATGGTCAGTAGGTACAGCAGCTTTCGACAAGCGTGGTGTTGCTACCTTCGTTCCAAAGTGGGATGCAGAGAACTGTATCCAGTGTAACAAGTGTTCATACGTTTGTCCTCACGCTTGTATCCGTCCATTCGTATTGGATGAGGCAGAGAAGGCTAATTTCAACGAAGAGACACTCGACGTTATCGCTCCTAAGCAGCTCAAGGGAATGCAGTTCCGTATTGAGGTGTCAGTTCTCGACTGTACAGGTTGTAGCAACTGTGCTGATGTATGTCCAGGTAAGAAGGGTAACAAGGCTCTCTCTATGACACAGTTCGTTGCTGGAGAGGAAGAGGCTAACCACCGTGCAGCTAACTGGGATTACCTCGTTAAGAACGTTAAAAGCAAGCAGAACTTGGTAGATATCAAGTCTAACGCTAAGAACTCTCAGTTTGCTCAGCCTTTGTTCGAGTTCTCAGGTGCTTGTGCTGGTTGTGGTGAGACTCCATACGTTAAGCTTGTTTCACAGCTCTTCGGTGATCGTGAGATGATTGCTAATGCTACTGGTTGTTCTTCAATCTACTCAGCTTCAGTTCCTTCTACTCCTTACACAACTAATGAGGAAGGTCATGGTCCTGCATTCAATAACTCACTGTTCGAGGACTTCTGTGAGTTCGGTATGGGTATGGCTATGGGTAACAAGAAGATGCGCGAACGTATCGCTGTACTTCTTAACGATTCTATGGCTAACGACCATACACCTGCAGAATTCAAGGAGGCTGCTCAGGAGTGGCTTGACAATATGAATGATGCTGATGCATCTAAGGTTGCTGCTGCTAAGCTGAAGCCATTGATCGCTGCTGGTGCTGAGAAGGGATGCTCTGTATGTGCAGAGCTGAAGACACTCGACCACTATCTCGTTAAGCGCAGCCAGTGGATTATTGGTGGTGACGGTGCTTCTTACGATATCGGTTACGGTGGTCTCGACCACGTTATCGCTTCTGGTGAGGACGTTAATATCTTGGTTCTCGATACTGAGGTTTACTCTAACACTGGTGGTCAGAGTTCTAAGTCTACTCCACTCGGTGCTATTGCTCAGTTCGCAGCTAAGGGTAAGCGTATCCGCAAGAAGGACCTCGGTCTGATGGCAACTACATACGGTTATGTTTATGTAGCTCAGATTGCTATGGGTGCTGACAATGCACAGACATTGAAGGCTATCCGTGAGGCTGAGGCTTATCCTGGACCATCACTCATCATCGCTTACTCTCCATGTATCAACCATGGTTTGAAGGTGAAGGGCGGTATGGGTCGTAGCCAGGCTCAGGAAGCAAATGCTGTTGCTTGTGGTTACTGGCACCTCTGGCGTTACAACCCACTGTTGGCTGAAGAGGGTAAGAACCCATTCTCACTCGATTCTAAGGAACCAGAATGGGATAAGTTCCAAGACTTCCTTCACAGTGAGGTTCGTTTCCTCTCTGTCCTCAAGGCTTATCCAAATGAGGGCGAGGAGCTCTTCAAGGCTTGTGAGGATATGGCTAAGCTCCGTTACAAGAGCTATGTTCGCAAGACTCAGGAGGACTGGAGCGAGGAGGCATAATCGCCTAATCCACAGATTAAACGGATATAGTTAAAACACTATATAACATATGTAAAGAGGTTTCTTCATTATGGAGGAGCCTCTTTTTTTTACCTATTCGTACAGCTTGCTATACCTTTCTCATATATGTATTAGCATCTTATGTCCTCATAATTATAATCTTAATATCTCACTTTCATTCTCATTAACCAATGTATCACTATCCAACACCTATCGTGCTAAGGCTTAGCACCAATGGTGTTAAGGGTGAGCACCATTGGTGCGGAGTAATAAACACGTTGGAATATACTACCAAAATAAAACAAACTTATTATTAAGAACAAGCTATGCTACTAAAAACAAACTTAACTGATGTGCTTAGGAGCTTGATTTTCAAAAGTAAATACAAGATCGTGGCTTATATAACAAAAGATGTATTTGCTTTGTATTTTACAAAATAAATTGTATTTTTGTCATGAGAACTGAATCTTCTAACGTAAACAACAATCATAATATGAAAAGTAAAATCTTATCATTAGCCATTATCATTGCTATTACAATAATTGCGTTATATTGTATTCTGAGTGGACCTGAGACGATTATCCTACATTGGGACATTGGTGGAGAAGCAGAAAGCTATGGTTCTAAGTATCTTATACTGGCACTTCCAGTTATTTCATTAATCGTTTTCTTGCTGGTTATCAATCAAGAAAAGCATCCATACGACACAAGTCTTGTGAGCGGAAAAACTCGAAATAACAGGAATCCGAAAGCACTTCGTGATATAATGCCAATCCTATTGTTGATTATATTGTATCTTACAGCATGTTCTGTCAAATTAATTATCATGTCATCAATAGTACCCTTCTCTCTTATTATTATTGCTATTATTCTCTTTATGTATAAATCACACAAGTCGACAAAGCTATAAAAACGACCTTATTTATTTTGCATTTCGCTTGATTTAATGTATCTTTGTAGCTATGAATGCACAAGAAGCACAGAACATTAAATGGAGTGAGAATATCATCATTGTAGATGGTGATTACATAGACCATGTCGCTTTCGACCTCATTGTCAACTTTGAGCGAATGCTGAACCGTCGTATTCCCACTGTTGATTTCAGCCAGTGGGTTGTAAACATTGCCCTTGATGGACGTTTGAAGCCAGGAAATCACGAAACACAAGTGGTGCTTTTACATGATAAGAAGAATCCAAAACTTGAGAATTTTGCCCCAGCCGATTATCTGAAAGAACTGAATGGGCAAGCATTCAAGGATTCACAGCTTGGCGAATTTATTATCAATGCTATTGCTACAGGTGATGAAGTAACCAAGAAAGACGATGTTCTTCTCGACCTTCTAAAGACAATTCTTAATCATGAAGAGGTTAAACGTATTATGGTTGTATCAAACGCTGAGGACAGCCAATTGATGAGTACACTTCGTTCTACGCTTCGCGATGTAGATGATGAGCTAAAACATATTACCTTGTTTGCAATGCAACCACTCGAAGGAGGTAATTTCAAACAGCAAATTTTGGGTTACTCGCTTCTTAATGCAATGGGTATATCCGCTTCAGAGATTGAAAGTAAGATTAAGTAAGACATAAAAATAAAGTAATAATAAAATAAGAATTCTCAAAATAACATTCCATAGCTCCCTTCTTTGGAGTGGAGAATAGAATGGGAATACAGAGAATTAAATTGAACTATGGGAAAAGTTTTAATGATTGGCGCAGGTGGCGTAGCTACTGTAGCCGCTTTTAAGATTGTCCAGAATCAGGACGTGTTTACGGAGTTCATGATTGCCAGCCGTCGTAAGGAGAAATGTGACGAACTGGTTAAGGCAATTCATGATAAGGGCTACAAGGCTGACATCAAGACTGCACAGGTTGATGCAGACGATGTTGAGCAGTTGAAGGAACTCTTCAACTCATTCAAGCCTGAGCTGGTTATCAATCTTGCACTACCCTATCAGGACCTCACCATCATGGATGCCTGCTTAGCTTGCGGTTGCAACTACCTTGACACCGCTAACTATGAGCCAAAAGATGAGGCACATTTTGAGTATAGCTGGCAGTGGGCTTACAAGGATAAGTTCGAGAAGGCTGGCTTGACAGCTATCCTCGGTTGTGGTTTCGACCCTGGAGTGTCACAGGCTTATACTGCATATGCAGCAAAACATCACTTTGATGAAATTCACTATCTTGATATTGTTGACTGTAATGCAGGTAACCACCACAAGGCGTTTGCAACTAACTTCAACCCAGAAATCAATATCCGTGAGATTACCCAGAAAGGTCTTTACTACGAGAATGGCAAATGGATTGAGACAGATCCATTGGTAGTACATCAAGATATTACCTATCCAAACATCGGTCCTCGAGACTCTTACTTGATGCACCACGAGGAGTTGGAGTCATTAGTCAAGAACTATCCAACAATCAAACGCGCTCGCTTCTGGATGACTTTTGGTCAGCAATACCTTACTTACCTTGATTGTATTCAGAATCTTGGTATGAGTCGTATCGATGAGATTAAGTATGAAGCACCATTGGCTGATGGTTCTGGTAAGACGGTTAAGATTAATATCGTTCCTTTGCAGTTCTTGAAAGCAGTGTTGCCTAACCCACAGGATCTCGGTGAGAATTATGATGGTGAGACCTCTATCGGCTGCCGTATTCGTGGTATCAAGGATGGTAAGGAACAGACTTACTACATCTATAACAACTGTAAGCACCAGGATGCCTATAATGAAACAGGTATGCAGGGCGTGAGCTATACTACTGGCGTACCTGCAATGGCTGGTGCAATGATGTTCTTCAAGGGTCTTTGGCGTAAGCCCGGAGTTTGGAATGTGGAAGACTTCGATCCAGATCCATTCTTGGAGGTACTCAATAAGCAGGGCTTACCTTGGCATGAAGAGTTTGGTGGTGATTTAGAACTATAAGAAGATGGCTTGCTCTTTAGACTTTATTGAATTTGTCAGTAGTCAGATAGCTGCTGCAGGGACTGTGAGATGTAGGAAGATGTTTGGTGATTACATGGTTTATGTTGACGAAAAGCCTGTTATCATAGTTTGTGACAATATACCGTATGTCAAAGAACACGAGGCAATTAAATCAATGATGTTATCTGCTGAACGTGGATTCCCTTATGAAGGAGCTAAGGAACACTACGTTTTAGATGTTTCAAGGTCTGATTTTGCAGTCAGGGTTGTTAAGACCTTAGTAGAGGTTTTGCCCTATCCAAAAAGCAGAAAGAAGAATAAATAATGTTTTATCAATTAAAAACAAGATAATAGTATATGGCAAAAGAAGATACAGGTACGACATCGGCAGCTGAAGGTAAACTGAAAGCTTTGCAGGCTGCAATGTCTAAGATAGAAAAAGACTTTGGTAAAGGGTCCATCATGCGTATGGGCGATGAGCAAATAGAGAATGTAGAGGTAATCCCAACGGGTAGTGTGGCACTTGACACAGCACTTGGTGTGGGTGGTTATCCACGTGGTAGAATCATTGAGATTTATGGTCCAGAGAGTTCTGGTAAGACAACATTGGCTATCCATGCCATTGCTGAAGCACAGAAACAAGGCGGTATTGCAGCCTTCATTGATGCTGAGCACGCATTCGACCGTTTCTATGCAGAGAAGTTAGGTGTGGATGTTGACAACCTTTGGATTTCTCAGCCAGACAATGGTGAGCAGGCTTTGGAGATTGCAGACCAGCTGATTCGCTCTTCTGCTATTGACATCCTCGTTGTAGACTCAGTTGCAGCTTTGACTCCAAAGAAGGAAATTGAGGGTGACATGGGTGACTCTGCAGTAGGTTTACAGGCACGACTGATGAGTCAGGCATTGCGTAAACTTACTTCAACTATCGCAAAAACCAATACTTGCTGCATCTTCATCAACCAGTTGCGTGAGAAGATTGGTGTGATGTTTGGTAACCCAGAGACAACAACAGGTGGTAACGCACTGAAGTTCTACAGTTCTGTACGTCTCGATATCCGCCGTGTTACTTCTATTAAGGATGGCGATCAGGTTATCGGTAATCAGGTTCGTGTGAAGATAGTAAAAAACAAGGTGGCTCCTCCTTTCCGTAAGGCAGAGTTTGAGATTACCTTCGGTGAGGGTATTTCAAAGATTGGTGAGATTGTTGACTTGGGCGTTCAGTATGGTATCATTCAGAAGAGCGGTAGCTGGTTTAGCTATAATGGAACCAAACTCGCACAGGGACGTGATGCAACCAAGACTATGATCAAGGATAATCCAGAACTTGCAGAAGAGTTGGAGGGCTTGATTAAGAATGCTATCATCGAACAGACGAAGTAATAAGCACAAACCTATGGTAACTTGAATGTAACTCTTTCACATAAATACATTCCTGATACCATAGGTTTTTTGTATACCCTAATTAATTTCCAGTCCTATAAGGTTTAACAAGGATACTACATTAATTATAAGCTTTATTTTTATGCTTTCATTCTCTTCTCTTAATTCCAACGAGCGCACACTTCTTATGCTAATGGCTTATTTTTACAAATATGGTCAAACTAAGAAAAAACTATCAAACTTGTTGGAGAAGATAATGTTGCCATCTCTTTCCGATTTGGCTTTTAAAAGGTTAATGACCGATGGTTTACTGGTAGAAGTAAATCTTCACTATTACGGAGGTGGAAAAGTATTATACATAAATAGGGATATGCTGATTCCTTCTCTCTTTGAACTTTTCAAAGAAGAAAATAGCCTATTATTACAGAATATTCGCAGACTTTATAAGAAGACTTATAATAATGAAAAACCATCTCCTTTGGTGCGTTTGATAATATATTACATTGCGACAAATGCAGAGGAAGCAGTATCTACTTCCTATGCACAAGTCTTAGAATCGTTCAATGACTGTTGCCTTAACTTGATTGATGAAAGAGAATATGAGACTTTCTTTCTATCAATGCCCACAGAATTATTGTCTTTTGTCCTGAATGCGACTCTTCGCATGGCAATGTCTCAGGATAGGGTAATGGACTGGGAATATTTAAAAGGACTTGTTTTCAGCCGTAAAAAAACAGACAATAGTGTAGCTAAAAAAAGCGATTTAGAATCAGTCTTTGCTTATTATTACTATTTAGGTACAGGTAAAATCTGTATTAACCTCAAAACATCTGTAAGCAATATCTTTACACTTCAGATAGCGGCGATTGGTGCATTGTATAAAGGAGATTACGCTTTGGCCTATAAGCTATACACCAAGGTGATGACCGCTAACAACAAGGTAGCCCCAATTAAGGGACTTTTCGTAAATCCTATTGCTAATTATTATTTCGCAATTGCAGCTATCTTTACTAACACAGAGACCTCTCTGAAGAAGTTAGAAACAATGATGAAGCGTAATGGGGATAGAGAATACACGCCTACATACTTCCTTGTACAACCGTTGAAGGCTTATTTTTATGATAAGTCTGATGCAAATATACGAAAAGAGTCTTATCTTGAATTGTGCAAGGAGCCAGATATGCAGATGGTGTCCTGGCTTACTTGGACGATGTATCCGTCTTTTGGCATACTTCCGACAAAGGCAACTAAGCCTATTAATCCACCTAACTGGGCTTTCTTGCAACTTGAAACGGGTGTTATGGGGAGTAACTCTTCTGAAGCAGATTTGGTAAAGGACTTCGGTGGTACATCACTGTTGAGCCGATTAGAAGTAAAATCTCTTTGGCAGCTTCGCCTTGAAACGCTAATTGCGGAGAATCAAGCAGTAGGGAATCAAACAACAGAGACTGTTCGAGACACAATGCTCGTATATCTGTTGCGTTATGGAATTGTTGTTCCCATTCTTAAACGTAGGTTGAAAAATGGTAGTTGGTCTGTGGGTAAAGAGCTTTCTGTTCGTGAACTTATTAATCTGGATGTTCCGGGTTTAGACAGTGTTGATCAGCGTATTAAAGAAGGAATCTTTTCCTGGGAATATAGTGTCTATATTGAAAAGTATCTATATCTTTTTGTTGATTGTGACCATATTTACACTGGTTCCACCTATGACTTGCAGCCTGTGAAGATTCATAAGGACAATCCACACCTTATCATAGATAAACGTTCGGATGGTTCTTTCAGTGTCTCTACGAATGTAAAAGAGTTACAAAGAGGTGAGAAGTCGTCTTTCTTTTATAAGAAGAATTCAGAAACAGACTATTCTGTCTTTACCCCTTCTGAGTTTGAATATAAGACTTATAAGGAAATTCTGGCACAAGAGATTTATCCAGCTGAAGCCGAGACCTTGCTGGTTCAGCTGATTAAAGCTGTAGGTGGAAAGACGGAAATCCACTCTAATATGGTGGCTGAGCTTGACGATTTACAGCGTGTTGATGTGCAACCTTGTATAACGCTCCGTATTGTTTCCACTGCAAACAACTGTTTTCAACTTACTGCCTTGGTGCGTATCTCTGATAGTCTTTCCTTTGTTCCAGGAAAGGGAAATGTCACCACTATTGCAGAACAAGAGCATAAGAAAGTGCAATTAGTTCGTAACCTAAAGAAAGAGCGAGATTATCTTAAAGCGATTAATGAGGGTCTAATTGAGGTAGAGTTCTTTGATGAAGGCGAAGCATGGAAGCCTCAAAGTATTACGGATTCGATAACACTTCCTATCTACACGATGCTACCTTTTATTCAGTGGTGTAAAGAACACCGTGATATTTGCATAATGGAATGGGCTGAAGGTAGTAAGATAAAGTATTATCCAGGCATCAGCAGTAGTGCTGCTCATATTTCTTTTAAATCAAAGAATAACTGGTTTGAGGTCGAAGGTGATATTGAAATTAGTGAGGGGCAGGTCATTTCCCTTCAAAAGCTGCTCGGACTGATGCATCAGAGCACTCATCAGAAGTATATTCTTATCGGTGATAATGAATTTATTACGATAAGCACCCAGCTCTCACGCATACTTAAACGACTTGACACAGTAACGACCGAGAGTCGTTCACATCTGCAGATAGCACCTACTGCAGTCTCTTTGTTAGGCGACTTGCTGGATGATACATCCTTGAATATAAAGCGTAATGAGACTATGGATGCCTTACGTCAGCGCATTGAAGCGTGCAGTAAGAAGATTCCAGTTGTGCCCAAGACCTTGCAGGCACAGCTTCGCGACTACCAGCAGGAGGGATTTGAGTGGATGTCAAGGACCACTTCGTGGGGAGCAGGTGTCTGTCTGGCTGACGATATGGGATTGGGAAAGACCGTTCAGGCCATCGCCCTACTTCTTGAACAGAGCGAAAACGGAGCTTCGCTGATTATAGCACCATCCTCTGTCGTACCTAACTGGCGCAATGAACTTCAGCGATTTGCACCGACGTTGAATCTCACTATTCTCAATCAGAGTGAGGATCGTTCAAAAGATATTAAGGAGGCAAAGGCAGGAGATGTAATTATCACCACGTATGGTTTGTTGAATATTCAGCAGGATGACCTCACTGGGAGGGAATGGAACGTAGTCTGTCTTGATGAAGCACATACCATCAAGAACGCCAATACGAAGATGTCAAAGTCGGCAATGCTGTTGAAGGCACAGCGCAAGGTTATCCTTACGGGTACTCCTATTCAAAACCATCTTGCAGAGTTGTGGAATCTCTTCCAGTTTATCAACCCCGGTCTTTTAGGAAGTGCAGAACAATTCAGGAAGAAGTTTATCCTGCCTATTGAAGGAGATAACGACAAAGCACGCCAAAGCCAGTTACGTCGTCTGATTTCTCCATTCCTTTTGCGTAGAACGAAAGCAGAGGTCATTGACGAAATACCTGCAAAGAACGAAATAAAACTCCCTGTTGAACTATCATCGGAGGAGATGGCTATGTATGAGGTTAAAAGGCGAGAAACAGAGGCGAAGATTCTTGAAAATAAAGCTGATAAGGTAAGTACGTTGGCAGAGATTACTCGTTTACGTCAGATGGCGTGTAGCTGTTCGTTGGTTGACAAGAAATGGAAGCTACCAAGCAGCAAAGTGCTTGCGTTCATAGACTTGGCGGAGAGTCTCAACGACAGCGGTAATCGTGCGCTTGTTTTCAGTCAGTTTACCAGTTTCTTTGAAGAGGTGAGAAAGGCGATGGATAAGGCAAAACTTCCATATCTTTACCTTGACGGAAGCACCTCGATGGCTATGCGCGAGAAGCTGGTAAAAGAGTTCCAAACAGGAAAGTGTCCTTTCTTCCTCATTAGCCTAAAAGCTGGAGGATTGGGACTGAATCTTACGAGTGCGAACTATGTTATCCATCTTGATCCTTGGTGGAATCCTGCCATCGAACAACAGGCTACCGACCGTGCTTATCGTATCGGTCAAAAACAGGACGTAACAGTCTATCGTCTGATTAGCCAGCACACCATTGAGGAGAAAATACTACGTTTACATAAGACAAAGCGCAACCTTTCAGACTCACTTCTTGAGGGCTCTGATATCTCCCATGCACTGACGCAGGAAGAACTACTCGAACTGTTACAAGACAATAGATAACAGATTTGAGCCTCCTTTCGACATATATAAAGTAGGCAAAACAAGAACTTACAAGCAGTAGGTTCCTGTTTTGCCTATTTTTATTTGTATTGTAAGATACAACAACTAACTTATTGGAAGCTATCTACAAGTTACACTCTCTTGCAAATGTATTTATTTGTGGATAGAACGACTATTGCTGTTGCGCTTTATTCCACTCTTTCTCAACATCTTCCATAGTGATTCCTAAAAGATTCATCTCACGAAAGATGGAAGGGAGAGACTGAGTAAGGAATGTTTTACGTCGAGTAGTCATGATTTGCTCACGTGCACCAGCTGAAACAAAGTAGCCAAGTCCACGCCGATTGTAGATTATCTCCTCACGAGAGAGTAGCTCGTAAGCCTTCACTGCAGTGTTCGTATTCACTTGCAGCATAACGGCATACTCCCGGACAGACGGTATTCGATCGTCAGCTTTATAGGTTCCAGCTATGATCTCATCACAAAGGCGGTCAGCCATTTGCTCATAGATAGCCTTATTATTTTCAAAATTCATAAGCCTTACTATTTAATCCACGCTTTGTTAAATATTTCTCCATCGGTTGTTGATAACCTGCAGATGTGTGTAGAGTTTGTAAGAACTCCAGTACATCAAGACTGTTAATCCGATACAGATGAGGTTGCTTATAACAGTGGTGAGTGCATTATCATCTAAGACAAGCTCGTAGTCAGTATGTTCGTAAAGGAGATAGGCAAAGGTCGTGAGACTTATTGCAATGCCGATAATGATGACAAATAAGCTGATTAGCGTCTTCAACCATGCAGCCTTGCGGAAGAACATACCACCCAAGAGTGCGAATGAATTGGTAAAAAGAACTATTTCTGCCCTAACCCATAATGGAGAACCTATTCTTAAACTTTGGCAGTATTCATACCACGTTGCGACCAAGGAAGCTCTTCCACCATAGAAAATAAGCATTGTTGTCAGCTGTTGCAATCCATCGGCAGCGATAAAGGCGATGGCAATAAGCAATGGATAAACCACGGAAACGAGTATGACACGTGCAAGGAACTTCTCAAGATTTGTGGCAGGCAACATCATTTCATTTATACGTTGCTGGCGTTTACCGAGGTCGCTGATAATAAATGTAGCTATTATGAAGAATGACATTGCAAATACTACACTGATAAAAGGTGAATTTCCCCATAACCTAATTCTTATATCAGTATCTGACATGGCAAACCAGTGAAAGAACGGAAAAAACATTATCGCAATGACAAAGAAACCTATGAGGAAACCAGCGAAGAGTTTGATGATAGAGCGGCGGCGAACAAGGATGAGTCGGCTCATTACTTTACCGAAGCGGTTTATATCAAATTTTTTCATATTTATATCCTCCTTATGTTTATTTAATTCTTGTTGTTTCATTCTTGATAACGGCTTTACCCCCTTCTATCATTTGTATTGGCAGACGTGTTGTTCCCGTGATCTTGGCATCTGTATTACCCATTATATAGAAGGATGCCGTGTCTGTGCGGTTGAAGTTTACGTCTAAGTCAGCATTCCCCGGAACAGCAAAGCGAGCTTTCTTGGCTGTCAGATTTCTGATTTTCAGGTCAGCATTACCTGCTATGGAGAAAGATGTATTGTCTATATGCCCTGAGTTCAGCCTTATTTTGCCATTCCCAGAGATATCAAAATTGGCTTGCTTAGCGGTTAGGCTCTTAATATTTATACCCATATCATCAGCTATGACAAAGTTCAATTGATTAATTCTCATCTTATTTATAGTAACATTACAACCAAAATCAGAATTAATTATCAGGTTATCAAGTGTAATAGAGTCTGAGAAAATAATCGGGTTAGAGCCTTGCAAATTTATGTGTGTTAAGTTGGGAGCAGTAATATAAAGTTCAATATTGCTATTCACTTTTTCCATGTTATAGGGAAAGAATAGCTGACCAAATGCAGTATCTGGGTTCTTTATTTGTACAGTCAATTTGCCATCAATGACATCAAAATCCAAATATGAAAGCAATCTTTCCTTTCCTTTTACCTTTATACTACATTTCTTACCTTGTATGATATGAACTGGAACTAATGCTGCAACCTCTAATTCCTGGAACTTTTCAACAGAAATATTCTTGGTTACGACCTTACCAAAGTCCCCTTTCTTGCGAATACAAGAACTGAAAAGGAATAGGCAAGCAGCGAAAACAAGGCTGAGATTAATTATTTTTCCAAATGTTGTCTTCATAATGATATTCCTCCTTTTTTATTTTAGTTTGCCTGTTGTCACTGCATTGAACAACAATTCAAGATTGATAGTAGTCTCATTGTCACCCGTCTGACGTCGAGCAATCACATTATTGCCCTGAAGTGATGGTTCAGCATAGAGTACTTCGTCATCCATCTCATTACTTTGACGGATGCTGAAGGTGTATTCAGTTGTGATTTCCTCAGTCGATGCGTTCATAAGGATTTGTGAGTTGTCAAGTATAATAATGTGGTCAAGCAACTGCTCAACATCATGCACCTGATGAGTAGAGATAAACAGCGAGGCGTCTTCTGCCATATTGCCAGCAACTACCTTACGGAAAAGTGCCTTTGAAGGAATATCGAGTCCGTTAGTAGGCTCATCCATCAAAAGAATACGACATCCTGTAGCGAGTGCAAAGCTCATATACACCTTCTTTTTCTGTCCCATAGAGAGTTGCTTAAAGTTGAGATCAGAGGACATCTCGAAGTCTGACAAGCACTTTTCAAGAACCTCCTCGTTAAATCGAGGGTAGAAGTCTTCATGAATCTTAGCATACTTACTGAGTGACATGTTGGGCAAGTCATACTCCTCAGGTACAATATACAGTTCCTCTAACATTTCTGGATAACGGCATGAAGCGGTGTAACCATCAACGATAACACTACCCTTCTTCGGTTTCAGAAGTCCTGCTATAAGATATAACAGCGTACTTTTTCCTGTTCCGTTCTTGCCTAACAGACCATAAATTCGGTTCTCATTGAGTTGTAGATTCAACCCCTCAAACACGTTGTGCTTGCTTTTAGGATAGCTGAAAGTAAGTTCATTTACTTGAATCATAAGGCTTTTCTTTTTAATAGATTGTTTTCTTTGATTGCATTTTTTATTCTCATTTTTTTAACCTAAAGTGTACTACTATAATAGTACACTGCAAATGTAAGACTAAAAATCAATACTTGCAAGGATTTTAGTAAAAAAATGATGAAAAGATAATCATTTTCTTATGACCAGCCTCCACTTAACAATCATGCTCTTTAGGTTTTCTAAGAAAAAAGATAGCCATATATAAATAAGGTATAAATGGAATAGAGTGACAACTACAAAGCATATTTTGTAATAACTTTTTCATTGTTTCATTTTCAATTCATGCTTAATAGCATTTGAATTAAGCCTTAATTGGCTTTCAAAAGACGCCCTTTTGGGGTCTAACTAACGCTCTTTAAGAAGCCAATTAAGCGCCTTTTAAAATCCAGCCTTATAACCACCAGAATATAAGGAAGTTACAAAGACAACATAAAACACACTTTTATACATTTCAAAAGACTTAAAAACGATAAATTATGTAAAGATATTTCGCACCTTAAAGGATAATACATTCTATCAAAGAATAAGCTATTAACCACACGCCAAAACCCAAAAAACAAATAAAAGACAGTTTTTAAGTGAAGTCTTTAATGAAAAGCACCATTTAAATAACAAGAAAATAGTAACTTTGTAAACATAAACAATTTACCGCAAAGTTTGAAACTCAACTGGCAAATGCTGCCCTTCCCATATATTCTTAACCGATTATTTGAGACGAAAAGTTCTCAATTTCGCATTAGAAAAGGGGTAAACGAGGGAGAGGCGCAACTATCATAAATAGCATTAAATTCAAAACAACAATAAATGAAGCATATATTCCTAAAAACAATCATACTTTCTCTGTCCCTATTGGCTGTTGCATGCAAAGGAGAGAAACAGAGGGGAGATTTCTCAACATTAGACAAACCCTTTGTAGAATCCTATAGCAGCGATAAGTCTGATGTCACCAACACATCTGATAGGAAAAAGAATACCAATCAAAAGAAGTCTTTTGAAGCAAAACAAGGTTTAGAGATTCCTATAGGGAAAGCTAATATTCCGTCTCTCCTACTTTATCGTGAGGGCTATACAACCTCATATAATGTCAACACACGTACACCTAATTGGGTGGCATGGCACCTGACAGCAGCTCACACAAACGGACCTATTAAGCGCAAGGGTATCAGCTTCCAAGCAGACGAAGAAATACCAGCACCACGTGTTGACACTTACGATTATATGAGTTCTGGCTACGATCGAGGACACATGTGTCCTGCTGGTGACAATCATTGGAGCCAAAAAGCAATGGAACAGAGCTTCCTAATGACGAATATTTGTCCACAAGAACCAGCATTGAACAGTGGTTTGTGGAATACAGTAGAAAAGCTCTGTCGAACATGGGCAGAGCAATATGGTGATGTTTATATTGTCTGTGGACCTATCTATTTCAATCGAAAGCATAAGACGATTGGAAAGAATAAAGTGCAAGTGCCAGAAGCTTTCTTCAAAGTTGTCCTCCGACTGAAAGACGAGCCGAAGGCTATTGGTTTTATCTGTAGGAACGCATCGGCTAAAGGACACAAGAAGACTGATTACGTCAATACAGTTGACGAGGTAGAACGTATCACTGGAATGGACTTCTTCTCACAACTACCTGATAACATTGAACAGGTAATAGAAAGCCAAACTAATATAAAAGAGTGGTATTAATGAGGAGTTAAAGACTTTAAGCAATGGTAAATGAAGAACTAAAATATAGGATTTTACAGAACTTCGGATTTGCTCCTACTGCCGACCAGCTACATGCCGTAGAGGTCTTTGCACGCTTTATGACCGACCGTGATGAGCGTGCTGTAATGATTCTCAGAGGTAGTGCTGGTACGGGTAAGACTTCCTTAGCAGGTGCAATTGTGCGTACAATGCAGGAATTACGACAGAAGGTTACACTTTTGGCACCAACGGGTCGTGCCGCAAAAGTATTCTCACTGAATGCCAACCAGCCTGCAGCAACGATTCATCGCTCTATCTATCGGGAAAAAGCATTTACAGGACTTGATGGGAAGTTTAATCTAAATGTCAATCTCTTTCATGACCGTTTATTTATGGTTGATGAAGCATCCATGATTAGTCTGGCATCAAATAATAGCACTTTCGGTAGCGGTTGCCTACTTGACGACCTTATCCAATATGTTTATAACGACCATAATTGCCGTATGTTGCTTGTTGGTGACAAGGCACAGCTCCCTCCTGTAGGTGAAGAAGAGAGTCCTGCGCTACGTTCAGATGTTCTCCGTGCTTATGGACTGACGGTCTATGAGTGTGATTTAAACGAGGTTCTTCGTCAGAGTCAAGACTCAGGCATTCTCTATAACGCCACCGTTATTCGCCAAATGATAACCCATGATGAGGTAACGCAACTACCAAAGATTCGTTTCAATGGCTTTGCTGACATTTCTATTGTACCAGGTGATGAACTTATCGAACGACTGGCTTCCAGCTATTCTGAGGTGGGAATAGATGAGACTATGGTCATCACGCGATCCAACAAACGTGCTAATGTATTCAATCAAGGTATTCGAAACATGGTTCTTGGACGTGAGGAAGAACTGACAACAGGCGACATGTTGATGGTCGTGAAGAATAAGTATAAGAACAGCCCACCCCCATCACCTTCTCTCAATGGCAGCCTCAACAATGCTACAAATAATGTAAACAGCGTTACTACACAAGCGACAAGACAGGTTACGCAACTCCCTTCAGGAGGTGGAAAGGAGATAGAAAAACCCGTACTAACCTTCATTGCCAACGGCGACCGCGCTGTTGTGCGTCGTGTTCGCAATGTCCGCGAGTTCTATGGGTTCCGCTTTGCCGATGTATCACTGGAGTTTCCCGACTATAATAACGCTGAAGAGGAGATGACAGTTATCCTTGATGCACTGATGACGGAAGCCCCTGCCTTGACTCAAGAGCAGAACGAACAACTCTTCCAACATGTGTTGGAGGATTATGAAGACATCCCTCTAAAGGCAGACCGCATGAAAAAGGTGCGCGAAGATGAGTATTATAACGCCCTACAGGTAAAGTTCGGTTATGCTATCACCTGTCACAAAGCACAAGGCGGACAGTGGGCACACATCTATCTTGACCAAGGATATATGACAGATGAGATGCTCACACCCGACTATATCCATTGGCTTTACACCGCTTTCACTCGTGCTACTGAACATCTCTACCTTGTCAACTGGCCCAAAACACAAGTAGAATAAGCATTTGTTGCCGAAGTTTTAATCTCATTACATGGATAATAAACATGTCCATAAGACCTAAACAGCATAAAAAACATAATGGTGTGCATCATCTACAGAGGCTATTGACACAGAGTACACCTATGATGCAAAAGGAATATACTGCTCTTTTATCTTTATAATAAAACAATCTGGACTTAGCCTGAGTTGGTTTCATTTGTTCCTCCAAGCCTTTCCACATGATTAAACCCGATTTAACAATCAGAAGACACTTATCATAGACGCTTACAGAAAACATTCTAAGATGTATCTATCTATCGATTACCACATCTCCCACTGCCCTCTTTTAGAATTGTGTTGATGCCCAACACATGTGGTGCGCATGCCCCGCACCAATGGTGCGGAGGCTTAACACCAATAGTGTTGACCGCTTAACACAAGACGCTATGTTGTCAACAAGAAAACAAAATACCATTAGCATATATGAATACGACTATTAGCAAATAACAATTACTTGCTTAAACCCAAATCATTCAACCACACACCTTTATAGTTAAAACATGCTAAAAATAAACCAACTAAACGAAATTATACCTATCTTTGGCAAATATAGTAGTTAAAATTTTAATTCACTTAAGCTAAAAAAGATTATGAAGAAAGTATTTATTATGGCTATTGCTGTAGCAGCAATGACCCTCGCAAGTTGTAACAACGGTAAGACTAATGCTCCAAAGGCTAATGCAGACTCAGACACAACAGAATCAGTTGCAACTGATTCAGCAACAACTGCAGCAGCTCCAGCCACAGCTGATCAGCTCATCGATCAACTCAACGAGAAAGTAAAGGCTAAGGACGATAAGGGTGTAGCTGCATTGCTTACAGCAGCACAGACCAAAATGGCTGAATTGGCACAGAAGGATCCAAAAGAGGCACAGGCTTATGTCGCAAAACTTCAGCAGTGGATGCAGAGTAACTCTGAGAATATTAAGGCTGCTTTGAAGTCTTCTGGTAATGAGGCTGCTGCTAACGCAGTTGGTGCTGCTATCGACGCTGCATCAAAGGCTGACCCAAAGGCTATTACCGAAGGTATGTCAAAGGCTAAGGAAGCTATGCAATCAGCATCACCTGAGCAGGTAGAAGCTGCTAAGAAGGCTGCCAAGGAAGCTGCAGAAAAGATGCAGGGCAAGTCTGGTGAGGCTGCACAGAAGGCAATGAAAGACTTAGGTCTTTAATATCATCTACCCCACTTCCTTCACAGCTTGAAGGAAGTGAGGAGATTATTCAAGTCGATACGATAAAGAAATCATCCAAGAGAAACACACTATATCAAATAGTTTTCGTATCTTCGCACTATGATTAAGATTGAAGATGCACAAAAGAAGCAGGCTACAGTAATAGCCCGTTTGATTATGGAGGCTATGAACCACGAGTGTTGTCAGTGGTTTGCAGGTCCTAACCACACCTTAGAAGACTTTCATCTGCTAATGACAAGATTAGTGGAACGTGAAGACTCGCAATATTCCTATCTTAATACACTTGTAGCAATAACAGAAACAAATAAGATTGTTGGTATCTGCGTCAGCTACGATGGAGCTAAACTTAGAGAGCTAAGAAAGGCTTTCATTGAAGGAGCTTTGGAGGCTTTCGGTCGTGACTTTTCTGATATGGAGGACGAGACAACAGCTGGTGAACTATATATTGACTCACTTTGTGTTGACAATTCTTTCCGTGGACGAGGGCTGGCAAAGCAGCTACTTGAAGCTACGATAGAAAAGGGAAGAAAGATGAACCTCCCTACTGGGTTACTTGTTGACACAGGAAACCCACAGGCAGAACGACTTTATCACCGTGTAGGATTCGTATATATGGGTGATAATCAATGGGGTGGACATAAGATGAAGCACCTACAAAAGCCACTTTAAAATCACCTTTCAACAGGTGGTAAGCATTATGCTGTAAGTAGAAAAGTACACCTTTATTTGCCTATCTCTCCCCTTTGTCGTATCTTTGCATATGCAATAGGTTCATTACCATCATGATTAAAAAGGGAAAGCGGTGTAATTCCGCTACTGTCCCGCAGCTGTAAGTTGTCTCTCATTGGTAAGCTGATACCACTGGTGAATATAAAACCGGGAAGGTGCTTACCTACATTGGATAACAAGTCAGAAGACCTGCCATTGCAAGTCATTGCATCCCTCGAGGAAGGGCACTGCATAGAACCATTTGATTACAGAAAGAGATATGAGGCAGTTGGCTTCTTTCTTACTTTTATTGTGCCCACACGGTGCGATAGCTCAGACTATTGATTCTGACACAACACAAACTATAGAAGAGGTTGTGGTCAATGGTTTCCGCATTTCTGGAAATGTATTGGCAAGTTCGCCAGTACAGACGCTTTCACATGCAGATATGGAACGACTTGGCATCCGTGATATGGGCGATGCCTTGAAACGCTTTGCTGGTGTGCAAGTGAAAGACTATGGTGGTGTAGGTGGTATGAAGACGGTCAACATCCGTGGACTTGGAGCTGGTCATACGGGAGTCGTTTATGATGGTGTTCAGGTAGGTGACTGCCAAAGCGGACAAGTAGACCTATCTCGCTTTACCCTCGATAATATCTCACTCATCAGTCTTCAAATTGGTCAAGACGACAATATTTATCAGAGTGCAAAGTCATATGCTTCTGCGGGAATGATTAATATTAGTACACTGCAAGGCTATACAGACCGTAATAGCGAATCAACAAGAAAGAAGACAGAACTTTCCACAACCATCCGAACAGGTAGTTATGGTCTGTTCTCACCTTCCCTACTCTTCCACCAGCAGTTTTCACGCCTTGGTATAGGGGCATACGGAAGCTATGAAAGGGCTGATGGCGTTTACGCTTTCAAGTTGAAAAATGGTGTCAAGACCATCAATGAACGCCGTAACAATAGTGACATTGAAACTTGGAGAGGGGAAATAAACCTTGATTATCAGTTCAATGATAAGCAAATACTGAAGTGGAAGACATACGGTTTCACCTCTCATCGAGGCTTACCGGGTGCAGTCATCTACGATAACACCTACTCCGCTGAGCGATTAGTAGACAAGAATGTCTTCACACAACTATTCTATGAAAACCAATTTAGCCAGCGTATCAAACTAAAAGCAGCTGCTAAATGGAATTATTCATGGTCACGCTACTCAGATGTGCCTGCCAGTGGCTACAAAGAAGACATCTACAGACAGCAGGAGGCATATCTAACAGCAACCTTATGGAGCGAGCCTTTACAAGGGCTTCATCTCTCTTTGGCACAAGACTATGCACATAATCACCTTTCAATGTCGCTTTCACAGGCTGCAAACCCTACACGTAACTCTCTGTGGACAGCATTGGCAGCAAACTATCGCATAGGTCAATTCACATTCAACACATCACTTCTTGCAACGAATATAACGGAACAAGTAAGACTCGGTAATGCCTCTGACGGCTTCCATCGTCTTTCGCCAGCCTTTAGTTTACAATGGAGAGCCTTACAAGACCTTCGTTTCCGCTTTGGATATAAGGATATCTTCCGCACGCCAACACTCAATGAACTTTACTATACAGGCATTGGCAATCGTCGATTAAACCCAGAGAAGTCACGTCTATGGAATCTTGGTGCAACCTATTCACACACCTTCAATCACACCCTTCAGCTTTCGTTAACGGCAGATGGATACTTCGGTAATGTCACAGATAAGATTATTGCAGTACCAAAGATGTTCTACTGGCAAATGATGAATGCTGGTAAGGTGCGACAAATTGGACTTGATATCTCCGCTAATGCAGAGAGACGATGGAGCAATGACTGGACCCTCAGTGTGACAGGAAGTTATAGCATGCTCAATGCAACCGATAGAACTAATCCAACCGATATTTACTATGGACACCAGATAGCTTATACTCCACGCCATTCGGGTTCAATCAGTTCGCTGCTACATACCCCGTGGCTGGACTTAAGCTATAATCTACTGTTAATGGGTGAACGTTATTCATTGGGATATAATATTCCTAATAACCGTATGGCAGCCTTTACTGACCATAGTATCACGATTTCAAAGGATATAAACTTCCTCCAACAGGAACTACATCTACAGTTTGACTTACGCAACCTTGGTAATAAAAACTATGAGGTTGTACGCTTTTATCCTATGCCAGGAACCAACTGGCGACTCTCAGTAAGTTGGAAACTCTGAGGAAAAAGTAGCAAAAAAGCAAAAGAGGAATGTGCAAAAATAATAAGAAAGAGAACAAAACAAGATAACAATAAATTATAAACAAAACAACAAGAAAAAATGAAAAAGAATCTTCTTGCACTTGGTGTTATTCTTATGTCAGCGCTTACATTTACAGCTTGTAGTGATGACAATGACTTTACTTACACACAGCCAGCAGTATCAAACACAGATGTATATGTTGCTTGTGCTGGTAACTGGAATCAAAACGATGGTACAGTGGGTATTCTCGACTACAACAGCGAGTCACGTCCAACTGCACCATACATCTACAGCGATGCTTATAGAACTCAGAATGGTAACGGAATCGGTGACGCACAAGACTTGATAGTCTTTGGAACTAAGCTTGTCGTTACCTGTACAACCTCTTCAAAGGTTGAAGTTTTGGACCGAATGGGTAAGAAAGAACAGACAATTAAATTGCATAACGCCAGTCCACGCTATTTGGCAACAGATGGTAATTATGTTTACTTCTCTGCTTACAATGGTAAGGTATACAAGATGAACCCTAACAACGCACAGAAGCCATTGGTTGACTCTGTAGAAGTAGGCGATCACCCAGAGGCACTTTCTGTTGCTAATGGTAAACTCTATGCAAACATCTCAGGTTATGGTAATGGAAATACTGTAGCTGTTGTTGACTGTAACTCATTTAAGAAGACAAAGACACTTACAGTAGGTAAAAATCCTTATAACCAGAGTATTGCTGTAGGTAATGATATTTACTTTGTATCAATGTTCAACAATGATGATGCTCTTGTACAGAAGATTAATGCTAAAAACGATGAGGTTAAAAAGCTCTTCAAGGCAAGTTCAATTGCATACAGTGCTAAGAAGAACGCACTTGTATGCCTATATGCTACCTACTATGATACGAATAAGCGTTTCTTTATCTATGACCTCGCAACTGGAAAGGAAACCGACCTTGATATGACAGGGCTCAAGAATCCATCACAGGTTAATGTTGACCGTTATGGTAACATCTATGTTATAGATACCCCAAGCTATACAGCGCCAAGTGAAGTATTCTATTACTCTCCAGAGGGCAAACTCATTCAGGGCAAAATTGTAGTTGGATATAGCGCACAAAACGTTCGCTTTGCCAACTAAGATAAACTATACAGTTTGACTTTATGACTTAAGCATAGAGTCAAACTCATCATAAAGTTTTATATAAAACACAGACACGATAAGGTCAAGGCTGTATAAAACGCATTGTAAACGATAAATAGGAGGTGCATGACTTGTGCATCTCCTATATTTTTAATCATAATAAAACACGCTAATTGCTCTTTTCACTCTAAACATAATAGACTGATTTCAAAGCTATAAACCACCCAAATGATTGGTGTTAAGCCTTCGCACCATTGGTGCTAAGCCTCCACACAACATGTGCTGAGCCTCCACACAATGATAAAGAAAGGGAAGAAAGCTTAATGATCGATTTCTTTTCATATAGAGAAATAAGCATAATGATAAGGCATGCTTTCAATGTAAAAGATAACCCTTAACACTTTTCACCAAAGGCAATTCTGTTTTTGTAATACACTATCCTATTTCATTCCGTTTCTATGCTTTCTTGTAACAAAGCAAATTCTTCCAAATAAGTTTTCCTGTCATTCCTATCATCTAATTTAACCATGCGACCTACTGATTTACAACACATTTAAACAAAGTGTTAAAAGTGACAGCAAAACAAAAATAAAACTACTTTGTTGCATTTTCGTAAGATGGAAAAGATTCTACTTCTTACTTTATCTCTCATTTCCTAAAGAATAGAATAAGCCCTCACCTATCCACATGATTATATTCAGATTGGACAGATGAGGGCTTATGCTACTAAAATATAGTATTTTAAGAGTTAGCGATTAAAGCGGAGTGGTAAAAATATATATACGCATAATCCAGTATGAAAGGATACCAGCAATATAACCTAAGAAAGCAATCCACGTAATGCGCTTCATATACCAGCCAAAGGTAATCTTCTCAAGTCCCATAACAACAACACCTGCAGCAGAACCAACGATAAGCATTGAACCACCTACACCAGCACAATAAGCAAGCAATTGCCAGAAAATACCATCAACAGCCATGTCTGGCTCTATTCCGATAGGATACATACCCATACTACCAGCTACGAGTGGAACGTTGTCAACAATAGATGAAAGTACACCGATAATACCGGTCACAGCATAATGATTACCATTAAAGGTTGTGTTCAAACCACTACCTAACTCCTTCAACACACCTACTTCCTCCAAACAAGCCACAGCCATCAAAATACCAAGGAAGAAAAGGATAGTAGACATATCGATACGACTCAACAAACTACTTACACGTTTAGAGAACTGAATCTCATCACCTCTTTTCTTATGAAGATTACGATAGAATACTTCTGTCACAGTCCATAAAATACCCAATACGAGCAAAATACCAGCAAAAGGAGGTAAATCAGTAAAGAAGTGGAACAAAGGAACAGAGCAAAGACCGCCTACACCGATTGCAAAGACAACCTTACGCTGGAATCCATTAAACTCCAAGACTTCGCGATCACCTGACATATCGCTTGACATATCATCATACTGGATATTACCTTTCAAAAGCATCTGAAGCAAAAATGCTGGTATCAACATTGAAACTAATGAAGGAATAAATATCTCACTAAGTACACCACCTGCAGTTATCATACCTGCATTCCACAACATAATCGTGGTTACGTCACCAATTGGAGAGAAAGCTCCACCTGAATTAGCAGCAATAATAACTAACGAAGCGTAAATCATTCGGTCGTGCTTATCCTGTACAAGCTTACGCAAAATCATAACCATCACAATACTTGTCGTTAGGTTATCAAGGATAGCAGAAAGGAAGAAAGTCATAAAGGCAATCTTCCACAACAGACTACGCTTTGTCTTAGACTGCATTACATTCTTTACCCAGTTGAAACCACCGTTCTGATCAACGATTTCCACAATCGTCATAGCTCCCATAAGGAAGAAGAGTGTGGTAGCTGTATCGCCTAAATGCTCCGTTATCAAAGTATTTACAAACGACACAACCTTATCACCTGTTCCCATAAAGTCTGGGTGCATCAGCTGTACAAACGGTGCTGGATCAAACATGTAAAGTGTCCAGCAGAAAACAAACATCAATAAGGCAACTGCTGCCTTGTTAACCTTAGTAAGGCTCTCCATTGCAATGAGCGCATAGCCCAGCACGAAGACTACAATAATCGCAATTGTTAGTGTAGACATAAATGATTATAATTTCTAATATTTTATTAGTGTACAAAGATACGCAAAAGATATGAGTTGCCTATAAAGAATTGAAATTAATTCTAAGAAAGATAGACTTATTTGGCAAATTGTAGTATATTTGCAAATAAAGCAAGAAGTAAGAGGTCGAAAATAACCGAACGATAGATAAAATTATGGAAAAGAAACATCTCAACGTTGTCTGCGCTGTTATTCATGACGGAGATAAGATTCTATGTACACAGCGATTGCGTAAAGGTCCTAATTACATTGCTGAACATTGGGAGTTTCCTGGTGGTAAAGTCAATGAAGGAGAAAGTGATCATGAGGCTTTGCGTCGTGAAATACTTGAGGAAATGGACTGGGACATCTATGTCGGAGCAAAACTTGGGAGCGTTGAATATGACTATCCAGACTTTTCAATCTGCCTTACTGCCTATGACTGTATGGCACATGACAATGATTTCAAGTTGCTTGCACATATTGATTCCTGCTGGTTGAAACCAGAAGAGTTCTCAAGACTCGATTGGGCTGAGGCTGATGCGGCACTCATCAAACAGCTTTGGAAATAAACTCAACCACCTTTTCACAACCAACTTCTACTTATACTCATTTAGTACGATTTACCATCGTCTATCAACAAACAAAACAATGAACAAAGAGATACAATCACTTGTTAATCAACTTAATGCTGCATCCGACGCTTATTACAATGGTCGTGATGAACTTATGACAGACTATGAATGGGATGCAGCCTTTGATAAGCTAAAAAAGTTAGAAGAAGAAACTGGTATTATACTCCCAGATTCTCCAACACAAAATGTATCTGCCGATAATGTTACTGGCAAAAAGGAAGAACATGAGTTCCCTGCACTCTCCTTGGCAAAAACTAAGAAGGTAGAAGACTTGACCAAATGGGCAGAGAATAGACCTATATGGCTCTCATGGAAGTTGGATGGATTGACACTTGTTGTTACATACGATAATGGTAAACTGACAAAGGTTGTCACACGTGGAAATGGTCATATTGGCACCAATATTACTCATCTTTCTACGGCTATTGATGGTATCTTGCAAACCATTCCCTATAAGGGACATCTTGTCATCCGTGGTGAAGCAGTCATCAGTTATCCTGACTTTGAGCAGTTTAACATGGAAGCAGAGGAAGAATATGCTAACCCTCGCAACCTCGCATCAGGCTCTCTCACTTTGAAAGATATCAATGAGGTGAAAGCCCGCCACCTACGTTGGATTCCTTTTACACTCGTTTATACAGAGGAAGAAATAACTTCTTGGGGAAAAAGAATGGAGTGGCTTGAACAACAAGGATTCAAGGTTATAGATAGAGAGGTTATCGAACAACCTACCGTTGACAATATAGAAGCGGTCATTCATCATTGGACAGAAAGAGTTACTGGCGCAAGTTCATCACCATTTCCCTACCCTGTTGACGGCTTGGTAATCTCATACGACGACACCGTTTATGCAGCAACAGGTTCTATCACTGGTCATCATGCCACACGTGCAGGCTATGCTTTTAAATGGCAAGATGAGAGTGCTGAAACAGAATTAGACTATATCGAATGGTCATGTGCTGCTTCAACAATCTCGCCAGTAGCTGTTTTTCGTCCTGTAGACTTAGAAGGAACAACCGTTAAACGTGCTTCCCTTTGTAATATCTCCGAATGTGAACGATTAGGGATTGGCGATAAGGGAACGAAGATAGCTGTTATAAAGGCAAATAAGATTATTCCGAAGGTTATTAACGTTATTGAAAGCGTTGGAACTTTCCATATTCCTGAGACTTGCCCAGTATGCCATTCTGCTACAGAAGTTAGCGAAAGCGAGGTTAGTGGAACACGCACACTACACTGTACCAATACACATTGTCCTGCTAAACAGCTGAAGAAGTTTGGTAGATTTGTATCAAAAGAAGGTGTAAACATTGACGGACTCTCTGAACAAACCGTGCAGAAGTTTATCAATCTTGGATGGGTTCGTGAATATGCCGACCTTTTCCATCTTACAGAACATGCCACAGAACTACGTACAATGGAAGGTTTCGGAAATAAGAGTGTCACTAAATTATTGGCTGCTATTGAAAAGGCTCGTAATGTTGAAGCACGTCGTCTGCTCTTTGCTTTAAACATTCCCCTTGTTGGACAAGATGTTTGTAATCGTCTTTTATCAGCATATCCATTGGAGGAACTTATTAAAACGGCTACAGGAAGTGCTGCAGAAGATGTCTTCTCAACCATTGCTGGTATTGGACCTGAGAAGAGTGCAAGTTTTGTACGCTGGATAAAAGATACTGATAATCAGTCTATGCTACAGCATCTGTTAGTTGAGCTAAACGTTAGTCAACTTTCATCAGCACCAACTGGTAATAGTTGCCAGGGATTAACCTTCGTCGTTACAGGTGATGTTCATCATTATAAGAATCGTAACGAACTGAAAGCGTACATAGAAAGTCAAGGTGGTAAGGTAACTGGTTCTGTTTCTAAATCAACGAATTATCTCATCAACAATGATGTAGAAAGCTCTTCTGGAAAGAATCAGAAAGCAAAAGAGCTTTCTATTCCAATCATCTCAGAAGATGAGTTCATTGCTCGATTTGTGCAGACAGACGAGAATCAACTCGCCCCAAAATCCTCTCCAATCAAAGAAGGAACACTATTCTAAAACATCTTCAATAAAGCCTATTATATAACAACTTAATAAATTATGAAACAGTTAACAGGAATATTTGCCATTATCGTGGCTGTATTATGTCTTGTCTTACTACCAAAAACAAGTAGAGCTCAAAGCTGTAAGACGAATAACAATAAGAAGAAAAATTCTGAGAAAAGAAAAGGTAAGATTCTTATTGTTTTCTTCTCTCACACAGGAGAGAATTATGCTGTTGGCAACATTGAGGTTGGTAACACAAAGATGGTGGCTGACTACATTCGAGACGTGACCGGCGGTGATGAGTTTGAAGTGGTAAGAGAAACCCCTTATCCTAAGACTTACAAGGAGGTAGTAGAAGTTGCAAAGAAGGAGAGATACGGCAAAGAATATCCTCCGTTCAAAGGAAAGGTCAACAACATTGATGACTACGATGTTGTATTCCTTGGTGGTCCTGTCTGGATTCATAGCTATCCACAGGTAATGTTCACCTTTATGAAACAGTATGACTTGAGTAATAAAACCCTCATTCCTTTCCTCACACACGAAGGAGGAGGAATCGGTTATGCAGTTAGAGACATCAAAGAAATTTATCCTAACGCCAATATCCTTAGTCCAGAAGCTTTTTATGGTCATGAGGTTCGCACGGACATGAGTAAGGTTAAAGCGTGGTTAGAATCTTTAGGCTATAAGAAATAGAAAGATTGACAAAATCTACTTTCATCCATTACAAGACAGTAACTCTGTAAAGCTGATTTTATTTAAAGCATAATAAAGAGGGTTTATCAAAATACAAATACCATTTTGATAATCTTACAGTTTGAAACAATCCGTTGAAAATGACCATTTCTGTACCCGATTTGGACTAAAGAAATGGTCTTTGCTTTTAGATAAAAACTGCTTATAGTTTGAAAGTTGCAAGTTATCAATTCGCATTTTGACACACCTTCCTTAAGACTTCTTTCGTTAAATGTATAGATAGAAAATAGAATAAAAGTTTCTGACATATCCAAGTGTTTTGAGAACTTTGTTTCTCAGGCACTTGGAGTTCT
>ERZ773069.146-NODE-146-length-50831-cov-43.136383_pt1 | contig 50831 bp, 46 predicted proteins | sample MGYA00580619_ERZ773069 | MGnify/ENA primary metagenome ERZ773069 (study PRJEB29015, sample SAMEA2738007) | human oral metagenome | biome: human oral; feature: human-associated habitat; material: dental | place: China | collected 2108 ...
TTAATATTTCTATTAATTTATTAGTATAATATCCTATATAATTTCTAAGTTGTTCATTTCTTTTATACATCAATTTATTTATAGATTTGGAAATATATTGTTTATTAGGTAACATTGACTGTAAATTGGCTTTTTTCTTGTTAAAATATTGATTAATTGCTTTTAACTTAGTTCCTTTTATAGATATTCCTTTTTTATTATAATTGAAAGCTACTGTAAATAAATTTTCAAGTCCTATATCTATACTGGCTACCCTGTTAGTTTTCTTTATATTCTTTATTCCTTCTTCATATATAAGTTCACATAATATCTTATCATTCTTGTTATATATTCTAAAACATTTAAAATTTAAATTCTTATGCTTATTAGAAATTTTAATTCCTTGTTTCATTTTATTAGTTCCTACATACCCTAATTTTAATTTCTTTTTAGACATTACTTGATTATTATATTCTACTAAATTATATTTTTTCTTATATCTAGGTATACTTATCTTATTATCATAAATTTTACTTCTCTTCATTTTTAATAATTTCCAATAAGAAGTCCAATCATTTTTAAGTTTATCTACTATATTTTGTACTATTTTTAAGTTTATAGAATATTTTTTTAGTTTAGAAAATTCACAAATAATTTTATAAAATAAAGATGAAAATTGTTTATTTTCTTCGATATATTCTAAAAATAAATCTTTTAAACTAGGATATTCATTTATAAATTCCAAAGAATATTTATGTTTCTTAGAGTTCTTATAATAAAGTTGTCTTAAAATATAATTAGCAAAGTTATATATTTCTTTACTTTCTATAAGTTGAGTTTTAATATATTTATAATCTATGTGAGATTTTTTAATATTAAACTTAATTATTTTCTTTACCCTCATCTTTTAACCCCCTTTATTAATTTTTCTGTTCTTTTTTATTTCCTATTTAATTATAAAATTTAATATAAAATAAAATTATTATAAATATAAAATTTCTTATCAATCCTCTATACTAAATTTAAAATATCTATGTACCCAATAAAATCTTTCTCCAAAACCTATATTATGATTTTTTAACATGTCATTTAATGCTATTGGATGAAAATTAGAGTTACCTAATAATTTTAATTGTTTTTCTTTATTTTCCTCTAATTCTTCATTTAACTTTTTAATACTTACTAAAATTTCTTTTTCATTATCTATTACTTGAGTATAGATATAGAATTGTCTTTTAAGTTTATTATTATTTATAGCCATTTGTATCAACTCTCTTTCATTTTTAATTTACATAATTATTATACTACATAAATTTCAATTTGTCAATACTTTTTTATACTTTTTAAAAATAAATTTATCATAAACTTTACTTTCTACTACTTTCCATTTCTTCCAATCAACATAAGGAAATTTAATATCTCCATCGTAAGTACCTTTTATATGTGATATATACATTTCATCTACCAAATCAGCTCTAAGAAATTGTTTATACACTTCTCTCCCACCAATAACAAATATTTCCTTATCACTTGTTTTGTTTTTCAGTCTGTTTACTAATTCATTAAAAGAGCCATAAACCCTTAATCTACCTTCAAAAATATCTTCGACTTCTAAATTTCCAAACCATTCAACATCATTAGATAATACTACATTTATACGATTAGGTAAGGGTTTACCTATACTATCATAAGTATTTCTGCCCATAACAACTATTTGATTTTCAGTTAATTGTTTAAATAGTTGTAAATCTTCTTTTATATTCCATAATAATTTGTTATCTTTTCCAATATTATATTTCTTATCGAATGCTGTTATTAATTTTACTCTCAAACTCACTATTTTTTTACCTCTCTATTTAATTTAATATATTATGATAATAGTTTATTTTTAGGTTTTGATACAGGAACTGAATCAAATAAACTATCATAATCATTGTCAAATTCCACAAAATATCTAGTATCTATTTCCCTTCTATCTTTACCTATAAATATTTTATTTTCTATTTCATTATTTACATACTCACTCATAGTATTTACAATATTATCTAATTCAAAATATTTTTCCTTTAATTCTTTTTCTGTAATTCTTAAATATTTTTTACATTCTTCTCTTTTATATTCTAGTATTTTACTTATTTCTTTTGCATTATCTTTATGTTTAATATATTCATTAAAATAATATTTTACTGATTTATTATCTTTTATTTCTAATTCTTTAAAATATTTATCTATTTTATTCCAATCATCTAAATTTTCTTGTAATTCTTTTTTAGTTTTATAATTTAATATACAGAAATCTAAATATTTCATACCTACAAATTCTTTAGAAAATAAAGGTTTTAATTCCATATCGTGTTTCAATGAGTAATAATCAACAGATTGATTACTTATCTTATCCATCATATCTCTGAATTGTTTAAAAATTCCCACTTCAAAACCTGATACACTTAAAGTATCATTACTGTTTAAAAATATATCATTAAATTCGTTAATCATTTCTCTCTTATATCTTAATGTCCCTTTAAAGTATTCAACTTTATCTAAACTTCCTTTCATCTCTTTATATTGATTTAACAGGTTATTATCATTAAGTTTATCTTGCTTATTGACTACTTCCTGCTCTATTAACTTTTCCACACATTTCAACTCTAATCTTGCACCTCTACCAATTAAATTTATTAATTCAAACAATTCAATTAGTCTTAATTCTTCTTTTTTTTCTAGGAACTTATCAATTTCACTTAATTTACCTTTAAATGCTTTATAGTTATTATATTGAGTAGTCATATAAGAATATTGAATATTTTTTAATAATACTCTTTCAACATACTCCCTGAAATTTAATTTGAATGAATTTTCAGTAACTTTTGAATATTTTCTCCCAAATTCTCTATCAATTTCTATATATGTTTTAAAAATATTATATAATTTATTTGAATATTCAGAAATCAAAGTATTTATTTTAACAGCTTGACCTACTTTACAATAAAAATATTCAGTAAATTTGATTTCAAGATTGAATACCTTTTTATACATATTTTCTACATTAGTAAATATTATTCTGTCATTATTTCTTTTATGTAAATATTTACCTGTATCATCTAATTTTGCATATTCTTTTTTACTTAAATTTACATTATCTAATCTTGTATAAGAAAGAAATTTTTTAACACCTTCTTCATTATATAATACTACTTGTTGTAATCCTTTCCCAGCTGTACCTTTTTTCCTAAAATCAATACCGTTCATATCTCCTATTTCAATTCTAAATTCTTTTAAAAATTCTAATAGTTTATTATTAATTGTTAAATTTTCATATTCTTCAATACAAGCAGTAAGGTTATTTTTTCTATGTATTAATTCTTTATAGTGTTCTGTATCTTTATTATCACACATATCAATACTTTCATTTATTTTTTCTAACTTTTTGAAGTCTAATTCATTATTTATTTGTTTTTTTGCCAAGAATATGTAATCATAATTAATTTTAAAAGTTGTTTTGTAATTACAATTATTTAAACATAATCTTAAAAATTCTCTCATTTTAAGAACTCTCTTTAATACTCTAGTTTTATCCACATTTTTAATTAAAAAATAAGTAAAACAAAAGTCAGGTATAAACTCTATACCATTAATTTTTATTTTACCTATGTATCTATCTTCCCCATATTGATTTTTTATCTTTATAATTTCTTTTTCTAATACTAATTTTTCATCATTACTATTTATTATTTTACTTAATTTCTTAGTATCTTCTCTTAAACCTTCCATATTTATATCTCCTTAATATTTATTTTTATATTTTATCTTAACCTTTTAATATATGATAATGTACTTAGGTCGAAAGGTTAAGAGAAATGAAAAACCTAAGTACATTGTTATTATAACATAAATTTTTCTGAATGTCAACACTTTTTTGAAAAAAAATTAAATTATTTTTCGTTATCATAATATATGAGAGTTTGAAAACTAAAAATGCAACTTGAAAATTAAAAATAAATTCAAAAAATTTAATAAAGTACCATAAATACTTGAATACATTAAACCACTCTATTTAAGATTAATATATAAGAATTATTATATATTATATATAATTATTAATAATAATATAAATTATATATAAAACTCAAGTAGGGGAGTTTAAATTAAATCATTAAAATAAATACCTTTAATTAACATTATGTAAAATAATTGATTAAAAGTTTAAATTTTTATGTTGCAATCTAATGAATATAACTCTCACATTAATTGAAAGGAATGATTAATTATGAAAAAAGTTAAAGGGATTAGTACTTGTAAAGTTTTTGATGTATCAAAAGAAACTTTAAAAAAATTACTATTAGACTTTTCCGTAGATGATGATGGTAATAAAGTTACTAAGTTTAAATTATGTAAAGATGAAAAATTTTTAAAAGCAATAAAGTGTAGAAAAGATAAAATAAGTTTTAATACAGTCCAATGTTGGTACAAAAGGTTAGCAAATGTAGAGCCTTTAGGTATAATGACAGATAAATTTATTTTTGATTATCATAAGAATATTACAAAACGAATAGGTAGTAATGTAAATTACTATGACTGGACTACAAAGAAATTAAATAAAGAGGGTAGACAAGAGTATGATATAAAAGCAGTACTAGGTTGGGATGAAAATAAAAGATTATTAGCCTTATTAAAATTAAACAACCCAAACTTTAATACAAACAAATACAAAGATTTAAGTTTAAAAGATTTAAAATTTATTGTAAATATGTATATATCAGAAAATGAGATTGAAAAATTGGAAGAAAAATTAGAAAATATGGTTAAAAGTGGAGATGAAAGTGTTGTAGATTTAATCGTATAACCGTGTAGGAGAGCCGACACGTTCATTAAAAACTTTTTTGGTATTAAACTATACCTAAAAAGAAAAAGAGGTAGTAAATGACAAGACAGGAAGAAAAATATGTTACAGAACTTCAAGAAAAGTTGTCGGATTTAATGATTGAAAAATCTAATTTAGAGCAAGACAACGCTTTACTTAGAGAAAGACTAACTGAAATTGAAAAAGAATATAACGAAACAAAAGCAGTAGTAAAAGTTGAATTACTAGATGAAGATATTAAGAAAATTATATTAAAGAACTATGCAAGAAATAAGTCATCTCTATCTATTTACAGAGATGTAGGAAAGATTTATGGAGTATCTATTGAAGAAATTGAGGAAATAGTTAAAAACATTGATAAATTGGATAGCGAACTAATTGAATATTATAAAAAGGAAGTTGAATATTTTAGAGGAAATGACTTGGTTAAATTTCTAAGTGAACAGGATATATTAAAGGATAGTATTGATTTTACATTAAGTATCATAGATAATCAAATTCTGGAATTTTCAAAGCAAAAAATAATGGATAAAGATGACTGGAAAATATATAATGATTTAATGGCAAGAAAAAAAGATTTCCTGAATATGAGATTGAAAACAGTAGACACATATAAAGAAGGAACTTCATTGATTAATAATAATAAAGAAAATTCAAATAACATTTCCGTTGAAATTAAGAAACAAGTAAATAATGTGATGAATATAAATACTTTTAAAGATATGGGAGTAAAGACATCTGTTATTGAAATAGATGAGGAAGTGAAAAAATGGGAATAAAGGATTATGAAATTTATGTAGACCCTATATCAAACATTGTTTTTGCTAAAACAGAAAAAGGTACAATTCCTGTTGGTATAAATTACGATAAAGAAACTGGAAATTTTGAAAGCATAGAAAATATTGAGTATTTTCAAACATTTATTGAATATGTAATTAGGGCTAGACAATATTATGATGTGGTTAGGAAAAGATATAAATACCGTGAGCTGTTTCCTTATCAATGGAGTATCAGTCTTATTGTTATTGATAGTGTATTTTCTAAGAAGGGTAGAAGAATAATACCGACACAGGCTAGACAGACAGGTAAATCAGAAGCAATTAAAGTGTGGCTACCATTTATTACTGTATTTGCTAGACAGTATGTAGATTTTATGCACGAAAGATTTACAAGTATTTTAGGAAGTTATAAGAATGATACAATAGAGAAATTAAGAAAAGAAGTTTTACCATACTTTAAAATAGCAATAGAAGTTTATAATGAACTTTACAATGATATTGAATTAGTGAGTGCTTTAGATAGTAAAAATACAAAACTTATAAACAACTCTAACAGACTTGAAATAAGTGCTAAGGTGGACGGACAATATTTACCTTACAGCGAATGTTTTTTTATAACATTAGGTACAGCACAGGATAGTTTGACTTCACATTTAACAGTAATAGATGAAAGTGGTAAGTGTGATAATGACTTATTTGATAACTCAATTTCTCCATTTTCAAATAGTACAAGAGGTACACAAGTATTTATAGGGGTACCAAGCACAAGTCCAAATTCGTTGTTACAGAAAAAATATGAAGCAAGATATAATGAAAATTCAAAGATTGACTGTTATTTCTATGACTGGAAAATGTGTTACTCTTTGGCTAAGAAAGTAAATCCTAATCAAGCAGAAATTATGAAAGAAGCCTGTTTAAGTGAAATAGCAGTTACTGGAGGACACTACTCAATTACAAACAGAATGAACTATTATCTTGAATTTAGTAGAACTGATGGTATGTTTTTAACTAAAGAGATAATAAAACAGCACGATATGTTTAAATTGACTACAAGCAATTTTTATGACGAAGACAGTTATGATACATACAGGGTTGCTGGTATAGATATTTCAGCAACAAGTACAGGAGATTATTTTGTCATAAGTCGAGGTACAGCTTGGCAAGATATGTATGGTATGTATAGGAGTACAGTAAGAAGAATTACAACCTTGAATAAGAATAAAAGCAATGATTTAATGACACCTTCATTTAAAGTTAATAAGATATGTGATATTTTAGAGGAAGAATTAATTGATATTTGTATGATAGACGCTACATCACAACAATTACATTTTGTACAGTTATTAAGACAGACTATGAATGACAGGGGTATACAGACTATGTTAATTCCTTTAAGTTATACAAATAAAACTAAACAGATTTTATTTAGCACTTGGGAAGATAGTTTGTATAATGGTTTTACTAAATTTCCATTGATAAAGACTTGTTGGGAAACTGAAAAACTTTTTGAAGAAATGCAGACCTTAATTAAAAAAGAAACAAGCACAGGATATACTTATGAAGCATACCACAGCAAGAATGATATGCAGACAAAAGGTAATACTGATGACCATTGCAATAGTGTTGCTATGTTACATTATTGTTTACAATATTTAGATTTAGCAATACAGAATGGGGAATGGTTTAAGGATGGTACAAATTATGAATGGAGAGCAAACAAATTTAAAGTAAGAGATAGAGTAAACTATAAGGAACATAAAAAAGGTAAAATTGAGAAAATTAGAATTTACTTAGATTTAATACCCTAAGTAAGGGAGGTGTTTAAGATAAGTAGTAGATATTTAGAAGAAAACTTTTTTGTGAGGTTAAATAGAGATAACAGACAATACAGAAAAGTTAATTTTACAAATTTTAATACATTGAACTGGATAAGGGGTATTTATAATAACACTTTATTTGATACATTTGAAAGAGATGTTGAGATTAATGTATTAAAAGATTTAACAGAGGGTAGAGCATTTACGCATTGGTTAAATTATAAGATAAGTAAGAAAGCAATAGATGAGAATTGTAATTTAGATTATAAAGATTACTATCAAAAAAATCTAATATACTTTAACTTTATAAATATGCTGGTAGAAGATATTGCTATGCAATGCCCCGTTATGGAAAATTTTGACCCTAGACAAGACTTAACTGATAAGGAAATAAAATACTTAAAGGAAGAACTTGAAAACTTAGACTGGGTACAGACAAGTATTGATATAGTTAAGGAACTTGAGTTAAAGGGGGACAGTTTTTATCAGATATATTATGACAATAAAGAGAAAAAACATAAATTTACAAAATTAAAATCAGAAAATATGATTGATATTATTGTAGATAAAAACGATATAAAATATATTTATAGAAATAAAAGAATTGTAAAATCATTAGACTTAGAAAAATCTATTTACATTAGAAAAGATGTTGAAGATATAATAATATTTACTAATGGTTATTATGTAGAATACTTAGATGTTACAAACCTAGATATTACAAGTGCTGAAAGTAAGAATATAGTTTACAACACTAAAGAGATGGGGGATATGTTACCTATTATCCATATAAGAGGTAAGGAAAAGAGAGATGATAGTGAATTTTCTAAAATACCTAGTGTAGACTATATAGACCCTAACTTAGATACGAACACAGTAATAACAGATGTCCGTACAAGTAATAGAAATGCTGGAAGTCCAAGATATGTTGTAATTAATGGGGAGCTGGATTTAGATAAGTCTGTATTGGACGCTGGAGGACTTATTCATATAGATACACCTGACAGGCTGAAAGAATTTTCCAGTAAAAACTTGCCTGAAACGAACGTAAAATCTTTTGAAATTACTAACAGTTTAGCTAGTTTGAATAAAGAGTTAGTTATGTATTTAGATTTTCTTTATAGAATTGTAGGACTTATACCCCCTACTTTACAGGAAAAGATGTCAAGTAGTGATAGTAGCAAGGCAATAGCACAATTCAGAACTAAACAGGAAGTTAAGAATAAATTTTATATGACTTCAATTAAAAAAGCATTTAGTGAGTTTTTTGCATTAATACTTAAAGATTTAAATAAGAAAAGTAAGAAAGAAAAAGTATTTTTACAAATACCTAAAATACTTGTTACTTCTAGTATTTATGATAATTTATTATTAGTGGCACAGGAAATGAGCTTGGGTATTTCAACATTAAAAGATTATCTAAAGGAACAAGGTTATAGTGAAAAACAAATTAAAGATATTATGGATAATCAAAAAGAAGTGTTGGAAAATAATGTTATAGAAAAAAATACAGAAAATAGTATGAAAAATAATACAGATGATGTATTAAAAAATTCTAAAATTGATAAAGATGATAGTACAAAAGTTGATAATAAAATGAAACAGAATAATAAGAAAGGATAGTATTGGTTATGATTAATGATAAAAGAGTAATTTATTTACTATTAAATGATGATGGGGGAGATGTTGTTGATGGAGGTAGTGGAAACACATCAATTGGAGAAGATGGGGAAGCAAAAGAACCCTCACAAACTAATGAACCTAAAGTAGATGATAAGAATAAAACAACTACTAAAAAATCTACAAAACCAAAAGAAAAAAATGTTACAATCTCACAAAAAGAATTTAAGGAATATAATGATTTGAAACGTGCCAATATGAGTGCAGAGGAAAGAGAAAAAGCATTATTACAAGATATTGAAAACTTAAACTTGAAGATTGAAACATACGAAAGTACCATAGAAGAACAGACAAAAGAAATTAATACTATGAAAGCACAGGAAGGTATTAAAAATAAAATATCTGAAATTGAAGAAAAAAAACCTTATCTTAAAAAGACTTTAGATAAAAGAAAAGAAAAAGGTTTTAATTCAATAGATGAACTAGATGAGTTTATAAAGTTTGTAGATGATGAAACTTTGAAAGAAGCCTACGAAACTAATAAGAATATAAGAAAGGCTACTAAGATTACAGGAAGTACAAGAACAAATATACCTGTAAATCGTAAGGCTAATCAAACTAATTATGATGATGTTGACTTGTCTAAGTATGGATTATAGTAGTTAATAAAGAGTGGAATAAATACAATAAAAGGAGAATAAATAGTGAAAACAGCGATTACTGAAACTAAAATAGTTGGTGTTAAGGAAATGTTATCGGATTTGAAAAGACTTCATTTTGCGGTAGCAGAAGAATATGCACTTGATGACAGTTATACTGATGGTGTAGATTTATATTCAATTTTAACAGTTAAACAAGGTAAATCTTTAGGGGAAGACAGAAATACTTGGCATTTGGCAGATAATACAGATATAAATGTAGTACCTATGGGATTAGCATTTAAAGGTAGCAGGGATAGACATTTGGCTGGATTAAAGGAATTTAAGAAATTCTTGCCAGCAAAAGAGGAAATTTTAACATTACCTCCAATAGATGTTTATGCTTTGATTATAGAGGGTTATGATACAAATGGTAAAAGGGTATATCCTACATTTGAATTAGAGGATTTAAGAAAACCTGTTTATTTAGGAAAACAAGGTAAAATAACATTTACAAAACCATCTTCTACTGAATTTAACAGTCCGATAGGGTATATAGCAAGCAGAGATACAGTCATTATTGATTTATCGCAAGTTAATAAACATAATACACCAGTATCTAAAAATTAATTAAAAGGAGATTTAAAGTGAGAGATAAAAGATTAATATATTTGTTACTTAATGATGGGGCAGGAGTGCCATCGACAGGGAGTATTCAGTTAGGGGATAAAGATATTCACTCTCAAATGACTGACTTCTACGAAGTAGGTTTACATTATGACAGAGTTTTGGCTAAAATCAATAACTCCGAAGCAATTAATGGAACTACACCTATGTTGAATTTATTGACAAGAATGACAAGAATAAGAACACACACAAATGATTATTATAAAGAAGTGTTTAGTGTAGGTACACAGGCAATTTTCCAAAAGGCTAGTACATACGCAGACCCAACACCAGTAAAAAATAAGATTATGCAATGGGAAATGGGAGTACTGGACTTAGAAAGTAAAGTTATGAATACATCTCAAATGGAAATTAAAACTATGAAACGTAATCATATTTCTATTATTCCAAAATTTATAGAAGCGATGGATTTGGTATTGTCTACATATACTACTATAATTTATCCAGCATTTTTCTATAAAACTGTATTTTCAGTTGCTAATCAAGGTGGAACTTATGAACAAAACTTTGGATTGCTAAGAGATGTTGAAATTGACCCTATAATGTTGGCAAATTACGATGAAAATGCAACAACAGGTACAAAAAATAGTGCTGTAAGAAACCATTACAGAGCAATTAAAACACCATCTACTACACCGAACAGATTAGGTATTACACCACAGGATATTGATGATGTTAAGAGATATTTGTATAATTATACAGATAATGGAAATAAACAGATTGTAGCGATTACTTCAAGCAATGTAATTACTACATTGGCTGGATTTTATCAATACCTGCCTACAAAAGACTATTTCTTATCGGAAGGTATACCTACTGTAAAAATAAATGGTATTCATTTTGTAGAAGCAGATAATATAATGCCAGAGGATTTTATTTTCTTTGCAGTATATGATACAGTAGAAACTGGAGCACTATTTACTAAAGTAATAAATCCTGACCCAGCATATCAAGGTATTTATATGGATATTGAGGGTGCTAACTTTGGTTGGGAATCTGTAAATGAGTTTAATTTTGCAGAAGTTAAAGTTAAAGTAGGGGAAATGGACGTACATTTAACTGGTAGATATAAAGGTCTATGGCTTGACTGCGGAAACAGACCACAAACTGATGGACTGATGACACAGACAGGATTAGATATATTGAAACGTAAACAAGCACAATATAAATCAGTATTAAATGCTCTTATAAAATAGTAATTAATCATTTCTTAATACATATCTTTATAGTAGAGTAGTAGAAAGTTTACTATTCTACTATATTAAATTAAAAGGAGATTAAAATATGGATAAAAGGTTAAAAGAATTATTAGAGGGTGCAGATGTGTTTGGTTTACCATTAAACTATTATATACACTCTGATACAAAAGATAATAACTTAGTAGGTTATAGCTATTTACAGACAATATTACTTTTAAAAGTCTTAGATGAATTAAAAAAACTAAATGAAAGTAATGATAAAGTTGAAGTAAAGGAAACTAAAACAGTAAAAGCAACAACTAAAAAGGAAGAAACTAAAGAAGAAACACCTAAAAAGTAGGTGGCAGTTATGACAGTTGAAGAAATTGATAAAAAAATATTAGAAAACAATAATGTAATAGAACAGATAGATGAGAAATTAAAAAGTTTGATTGGAAATTCTGATTTTAAAAGTATGCAGAATGGTACAGATAGAGTTGAATCACAAAACATTAAAGAATTAATGGAAACTCTAAGAAGTTATAAGAACGATTTACTGGAAGATAATAGTAGATTAGAAAAAATGAAATTATCTTGTTGTGAATTAAAAAAACATCAAAGTAAATTAACGAGTAAATTTTATGGATATTAAATTATTTAAAAGATTACATACTTACGGTCAAGAATTATTATATGATAGATTTCATACAAAATTAAAAGTTGTGCTGGAAGATGATAAAAAAAATCAATTTTTAGCATATTGTATAATATCTAAATATCAAGATAATAATGTTGCTGTAACAAGTGATTTATTTGATGTAAATAAAGTTTACATTAAATTTAAGGTTAGTGAACTTCAAGAGTGCAGAGATATTAAGACTAAATCTGTAAAGATTGTATATGGAAATATTAAAACAGTAATTTTAGATGGTTTACGTTACAATGTAAACAAATTTGAAATAAATAATCAAACTAGGGATTTTTTAATTATGGAAATAACAAAATTTAAAAATTAAATATTTTTTGTGGTAGAGAGCCTTTATAGGCTCTCACTATGTATAGATAGGTAAAAGGTTTTTAAGATGAAAATATCTGAATTAAAACAAAGACTGATAAATTTAAAAGATACGAATTTTTGCTATCAGATAGCAGAAAATGAGATTAATAGTCTTTATGCAATAATTTTATATTTTATGGCACTTGAAACTAATATTGATACAGGACATACAAGGAAACTTTGGGTACAGGCAATTAATAGAATTAGCAATGTATTGACTAAAATAATACCAGTACCTAACTATGATATATGGAAAAATTATATTTTTCATAATAACTTGAAAGAAAGTGATACAGTAAATGTTAATTATGGCAGTTTTGGTATAAGGGTGTCAAGTACAGATGAAGTTTGGAGAAGTGAAAATAGAGTTATTGCGAGGGAAGGAAATTATCCTAAAGAGGTAAATTCCAAACTTTCTGAACGTAGAAGTCAATATAAAGGTATTTTAGGGGATGACTATGTTGAATTTTATGTAGATAAGTTATTAAGTGAAATAGACTATGTAATTATGGGTGGCAGAAATAGTGAGTTAGCACCTATAAAAAACTGTTTACAGCAATATACTAAACGATTAAAGGAGTATATTCAAAAAGGAAAATAAAATATGACGGACTTAAAGTTTAAAGAATTGATAGAAACACATATAAAAAATAGACTAAATAAATTGTTTGAAAATGAATGTTTTGAAACATTTAAAGGTAAGTATGTTATCCAAAATAATAAATATAATATTCCTACAAATACTGATAACAATATATTCAATATTGACAGTATAGATGAAGAAAATAATACTATAACAGTTATTAATGTTAATAATTTACAATTTCCACTCTCAAATAAAAAAATATTTGTAAATTATAATAATGAGATAGATGTTAAAGTATATGAAAATAATGAAATAATGTTGAAAAATAGAGATGATATTTATTTATTAGCATTAGGAGATATAGTTACAGACAATGTGGATAAACAGGAAAATAAAATATATATTATTGTAGATGTTGATAATGTTAGGGTTGAAACGGAAACCATATCAGACAAGTTTAATAATACATATTATGATGTAAATATATTTGTAGGTAGTAATGACTATAAGATTACAAGTAGAGAATTTGAATTTTTTTATGATGAATTAATTAGAATTTTTAGTGAGCAAAGTTTTAATATAAATTTTAATGGTAAGAATTTAGATATATTTACAGTCAATAAACCTAGATATAGATGTAGTGTTAAAAATGAAAATGATAAGGTTGGCTATATAATTTTAAGGTTTTCACATTTTTACAATAACAATACAAGAATTTAAATTATAAGGAGAAAAATTAATGGCAAAATTAGTTAATAATGGTAATGCTAGAGTAAGACTAACCTTCTTAGCAATGGAAATGGTAAGTAAAAATATAGAATTGTTCTCTATTGAAAACAAGACAATAGATCCTTTGTCAAACTTGCCTACTGACCCTTTATTCAGTAGAAAATATCAATATAACAACCAATTTAATATGCAAGGAGATTTTATCTCTAAAACTCAAGGACAAGAACAAGTTGAAGAACAATCAATTACATTTACATTCCAAGAAAATTTTATGTATGTAAGAAATGGTAAACAAGTTCTAGATGAAAGACTATCTAGGGATAGTTTAATTGCAATATTGCAAGGTACAATGTTTACAGCTGGTGGTAAAAAATGGAGAGTTCTAGGAAATGCTGGAAATATTAATTTAGATGCTAAAATGCTTGGAAATAAAATGACTAATAGACATTGGAAAAACTTATTTTACTGGGAAAATGCTTTCGTTAAAGATGGTATTGCACTAGATGGGGAAGGTAAAGCTAAAACAATGCAAAATTCACTATTAGCTACTGTAAATATTTCTAGTATTGGTATGTGTTTAGAAGTATTTATCGGAGCTGGTACTGGAGAAACAAGAGTTATGAGATACCCTCTTGTATCATTCTCACAAATTAATACTGATATGAGTGGAGACGTAATTAAAGTTACTACGAATATGGGTATTAGTGCAGATGTTATTGAAGCAGAGGACTTTTTCATAGCTGGAGGTAAACAGGAAAATGGTAAATTTATTAGGGTAGATGGTGTAGTTGCCAAGACTGGACTAAGTGCAGTACCTAGTGAAGCTAAGGCTAATGAAAAATGGTTGGCTTATGATGATGTTAGTGGTAAAGTAATGTACATTGTAAATCAAGCAGACAAAACAAATACAACTCCATTAGAAGTTGGTACAATATTCTACTTGCAAAAAGGAGATACAGGAGCTACATCAGGTTCTGCACAAGGATTGTGTCAAGCAGGTACTGGGGTAGTTAAGAAATCGCCTGAATTTTATGTAGTAGGTAAATATGATTGTAGTAAACCTGAAGCATTTTTAACTAGATGGAATCTTGACCCAGAGATTGCCACTACAAGTGCTAATGCTAAAGAAATTTACGCATTAAAGGTTAATGATTTTGATGAATTAACTTCAGACTTCAAGAGATTTAATTCAGAAGATTTATAGAGATAATATAGTAGGGGGTAGGTTGTTAAAACTCTACCCTTTATTAAAAAGTAAATAGATATGTTATAAGGAGACGATTAAATAATGGCTAAGAAATTAAAATTAAATTTAAATGGACTTAAAAATCAAGTAAAAACTGGTATAATTACAATAGAATATTTAAATGGTAAAGTTGATTATCCAATTAAATTAAAGAATGATAGGGAATATAAAAGAATATTGAACTTATCAGACTATAAGTATAAAACAAGGTTAATAGAAGATAAATTAGTGCCTACTAAATTACAGAAATTATCTCAAATAAAAGCAGAATATAGAGATATAATAATGAATAGTGAAGGTTACGGTACAAAAGATATTTCTTATGTAAAAATATATGATGAAAATGATTTAATTATTGCTAAGACAGACAGAGAAACAATGCTTGAGGGTATTACAGTAATAGCACATTTAGATTTGGATTATATTTTAGATGAGAAAGATGGCACAACTTTTTTAGATTTAATAAATTCTACTTTTGAGGACTTAATTAAAGAAAAATATAATGGAGAATTAATAGGTAAGGGGGATTATTACAAAGTTACTGAAATTCTTTTTGAAGCAAACTTGTTATCCTATGAAGTTATAAATGAATTTTTAGTACATATCAGGGCATTGAAACAGGGAACAAATGTGGAAGATGAAAAATATAGATTAGAAGCCTATAACTTAGGTATGAGTACAGAAGAAGAAATAAATAACTGGATTGAAATGAGAAAATCTGAAAAGAAATTAAAGGAATTATCTGAAAATATTGAAAAGACTGAAACAGTAGAAGTTGAAGATATTAATGAGGATAAAAAGAATAAAAATAAAAAAGAGATTATAGTTGAAGCTGAAAAAGTAGTTGAGGAAGTAAATGATGAAAAAGGAGAACAACCAAAATAATAAGGTTAAAACTTCCCTTTTAAATTTAAAGAAAAGTGAACTAAAAGATATAACCTTGTTGGATATTAATTATCGTACAGTTATATCTTTTTCTTTATTAGGGGAGGAAATACCAATATTAATTAGACTGGAAGATATAAAATACAGAGATGTAAGAGGGGATTTTAAGGTAAGGGGTAGTGAAGTACCAATAATATCAAGTATATTATTAGAGGAAGGAAATACTATATTAGTAGATACAATATTTAATTATATTGAATGGAAAGCATTTGATATATTAGATGATGATTACTATAAAAATAAAGTAAAGGGGATAGAAGATAAATATACAGAAAATGAAATAAAAAATAGATATTACATAGATAAGGAATTAGATAGGTTAGAAAAGGAAGTTATATATAACTTGAAAGTATATATTACAGAGAAAAGTTTAGTTGAAAAAGAGCTACAAGTAGAATTAATAAAGATATACAATAAAATAAAAGAAATACAGAATGACATCATATCAGAATTTAACGATATAATAGATGATATTATGAATTTTGATGATGATAAGAGTATAAATTTTGGGGATTATTTCTTAGTAATGCTTAAAACAAGTATTGTTAGTGGTCAGCCAATATTTAAAGAAAATGTGGGTAAATCATTTGATGAGTTTTCTTATAGGGAAATAAAGTTACGTATTTCTTTTGAACATAAGGAAACAATGTTAAATGCAAACAGAATGAAAATGATGTTACCTGTAATGGCAAAATCATCTATATTTTAAGATATAAGGAGTGAATTAGGTTGGAAAATTTGGATTTAGGTTTAAATTTAGGGTTTGTAAGTGAAGATAATTTAGATAAATTGCTTGATACATTAACTTTACTTGAAGAAGGTATTAATACTCTTAATGCTACGGAAGATACTTCAAATGTATTTTATGTTATGTTAAAAAATGCAGTAAGTTTAAGAAAAGAACTGGAAGATATTAAAGAAATATATAAAGATATAGACAATGGTAAAAATAAATCTAACAGTAAAGATAGTGGTAAAGATAAAAGTGATTTAAAAAATACTATATTAGATTTAACACAGCAAATAAAAAATTTAGTAGATGTATACAAAAGTACACAAAATGAAAAAAGAAAAAATACATCAGATATGGGTAGTACAGGTAGAGGTAGTAGTGATGGAAAACAATATTATGAAAATGATACTGAATTAGACAGAATAAATAATGAATTAAGAGCAAATTCTAAAGCATACAATAAAGATTATTCAAATAAGAGAAATCTTAATACAACAGATTATTTTAGAAAACTTACAGATGAGAATGTAAGAGTTTTAAAAGATACTATGAAAATGTTTGAGGGTCTTACTAAAGAAAGTATTAATAAACTATCTGATAATAATTTTAATTCAATATTAAGTAATGGTATATCTAAAAAATTACAGGAAATTTCCAAAGAAACATTAGGAGAAGATAAATTTAATAAGTTAGCAAAAGAATTATTTAATAATATCTCAAAACAAATAGGGAGTAGTGATTTTATAAACTTTTCTAAAGTAAAAACTTCTATGAATAAAGGTAAGACTGAATCTATTAAGAATGAAATTTTTAACTATGAAAATAAATTTGAAAGTATAGGTTTAAAAAAAGCAGATTTAACTTTAGTAAACTCAATTAATGACCTTAGAAAAGTTTTAGAGAATGTAAAAAATCAGACAGAATTATTTGAGAGAGATAGACATAAAGATTATAAACCCTCAAAAGAATTAGAAAATATGTATTCAAAATTTAACAGATCTAAATATACTAATACTAAAGAATTTTTTGATAATAAAATAGAATATGAAACAACATATGACGCTTATAATGAACAAAAAAAACAAAATTCATTGAATAAAGAAGAATATTTAGATAAATTAAGAACGAGTGCAAGCACTATATTTTTCACTAAGGAAGTTCTGAATTATTTAGGTAACATTGGTGGATTTAATGGTGCTAAGGATTTTGAAAAAAATGTTACTTCATTAGGTGTATCTGGAAATATTGATTACAGGGGTGCAGTAGATAATCAGAAAACTAAACTATTATCTAAGACAGGCTCTACTGGAATTGATACAAATGAATATGCAATGAATTTAAGGGAAGTTATCAAGACTGGTAGGGATTACGAACAGTCAATTAAAATAGTTGATACAGCAAGTCAGTTGGCAACTACTTCTTTTGAGGATTTAACAACAGCAGTAGATATATTAAATGGTAAATTTTTAGCCTTAGATATGGATATGTCGGATGACAGAATTGACAGAGTTAAGAATAGAATTTATAATATATTAGATAATACAGCATTAGATTTACAGGATATAGCAAATGCTGGTAAACAGACTAACCCTATATTAAATTCAATGGTAGATAGTGCTGAAAGAAACGGTAGTTTAAAGAATCAGTCAATAGAGGATTATAAAGAACAGTTAATCAGTATAGAACAAAGTTTTGTAGGGGAGTTAAGACAGCAAGGTAAGACAGGGGAACAGGCTGGTACTGTAATAAGAAATCTGTTTACTAAGTTAATGGAAGTAGATGGCGTTGCTGGTAAAATGCTCGACAAGGATTTAAAGAAAGTAGATAAACAGACTTTAGACAAGGCTGGATTTTCTAGTGCAAAAGAATTATCGGAATTATGGCAGACTGGGGATGTTGAAAAAGCATTAAATGGTTTAAGTATGTTGGTATCTAAAGGGGAAATATCATTTACTACATTGAAGAAAATGGTAACGGAAAGACATTCTTCATCTGTTGTATCTGTATTCAGTAAAATAAATGGGGATTTAAGTACGTTTATAGATAATATGTCTAAAGGTAAAAATTTAGCAGACAAGCAGAAGCAAGCATTGGATAACTGGGCTTCATCACTAGACAGAATAAAAAATAACTTAGCAAATATTGGTAAAAATATGTATACTACTGGTGTTATAGGTACAGGTATAAGTGTTGTAGGTAAAGGTTTGGATTATGCAACACAAGGCATATCTAATGCAATGAACAGTAAAAGTATACCTCTATCATCTTTAGCAACAGGGGCAACACAGGCAATTACATTGGGTATGACTTACAACACTATTAAAGGTCATATTCAAGATAGGGCAATTAAAAATGTAAATTCAAGTTATGGCAGATTACAAAATAATTTATTAATGCAGAAGGAAAAATATAAAGGTAATGAAACATTAGAATATTTTTACAATAAGAAAATAAGTAATTTAGGTCAAAATAAAGAAAAATTAATACAAGATATACAGAGTAAAAGTAGTTTAAAAGACTTTGTAACAACTACAAGAGTGGCAAGTAGTTCTGTTAGTGATTTAACAAACAATTTAAATAATCTAGGTATGACAGGAACTTCAAGTTTAGAAGGTCTTAAAAAGGGTATGTCAGGAGTATTCTCCACTATTAGCAATTTTCTAATGAATAATGCTTGGTTGATTGTTATAGCTGGAGTATTGACAGCAATAACAAAAATATATCAACGTATGGAACAGATAAAACAGATGACGGCAGAAGCTGGTAAAACTGTGGATAATATGAAAGAGTTAGAAAGTCAGTCAAAAATTTTAGAAGATAATATTAAAAATGTATTGAAAATAGATAATAAAGATTCTACAATAGATGACTATAAGACTGTTATTGATGGTTACATATCTAAAAATGAAGATTTAATGGAAAGTTTTAGAAAATTAAAACAATTCAGAGAAAGTACATTTGAAAGTTTAGAAGATATAATAGATAAAAAGATATCTGAATTAAATAAAACTCTTAATAAAGAGAATGGGATTGATAGTTCTAAAAATTATAATTTGTTTTCTAATGATGGTAAGAAAGCCTTTAGTGATAGTTATATAAAATCTAACCAAGAAAAAGAGAAAAAGTATAACAGTATTAAAGGTAATGGAGATATATTTAGTTATATTATAAGTAATTTACCTACAACCCACGCTGCAAATTTTTTACTAGATAATACATATAAAACAGTAAACTGGTTAAGTGGTGGTGGTTATAGATATAACGGAGAGAGAGTTGGAGAAAAAAATTATTATAATAACTTGTTAAAAAATTCCACAGACAAAACGATGGAAAAAATTTACAAGGAAACTAATAATCTTAAAGGGTTGAAGAAAGAAGACAGCGATAAATATATTGCTAGAGAAGTTTTAAATAATATTGATAATAAAACATTAAACAGTATGTTTGAAAATTTGAATTTAGATGAGAAAAAACAATACAGCATATATGAAAAACTTAAAAAGATTTTAGAATCTCAAAAAGATGAAAACGGTGATGGCAGTAATTTTGATGAAGTTGTCTCTAAATTTACAGCTGGAGATGTTTTAACAGTAGAGCAGAAACAGGAAACAGTAAATTATTTAAAACAAGTACAGGAAAAAATAAATGAGGGTCAAGAACTTTACTTAAAACAGTTAGATATGTATAAGGAAAGTTTACAGGACACTAAAGACAAATTACAAAAATACAACAGCGATATTAAGGCTATCGGTCTACAAACTAAAATGCCACAAGTTATTACTCAAGATTTATTAAAGTTTGAATATAAAAAAGATGGTAAGGGAAATCAAATATATATAGATAAAAATACTGGAAAAACCTTAGATTATTCAAAAATGACTGATGAACAGTTTGATAAAGCTCTTGGAAGTGGAAGATATGTAGAAGCAACTAATACTTTATCTAAAGAGAAATTAAGTAAGTTAAATTCAGAATATAAATCAAAAATAAATTCTATAAGTCCAATGATGTGGGAAAATAATAGTGAGGGAGTACAAAAATATAGTTCTGATTTAGCAGAAATTTATACTAAACGTGCTGATTTAATGAAGAAACTTGAAGATGATGAAGAACAGAGAAAGTTGTTTGAAAAAGAAGGTAAACAAAAAGAAGTTGAGATGGCAGATAAAAGAATACAGACTTTGAAAGAAGATTTGGAAACTAACAGTAAGTTAGAAGAATCTGCCAAACATTATTTAGAATTATCTAACTACAACTTTACAACAATTCAAAATGTGGCACAGCTATATTCTGAATTAGGGGTTAAACAGGCACAATTTGGGAATATGGTAGGCAAGGCTTTCGGAAATGCTGGGTCAAGTATGATGGAAAGTTATCAAGGTTTATCTGCACGTAGAAGATACTTTAATCAGTTTGGAAATATGCAAATGCAGAACCAATTAATAAGTGCAAATGCTAATAAAGAATATAGAGAGATTATAAAATCTCAAGGATTGTCTAATTTCTCTCAATCAAATTTAGGTACTTTATCTAGTATGAGAAATAAAATGCTAGAAGCAACAAAGAACGGACAGAATAAAGTAGATGGTATAGATATTAGTAAATTCAATGAAGCCTACGGTATAATGACAAGTATTGCTAGCGAACAAGTAAAATATAAACAGCAAGAACTTGAATTTGCTATGCAAGAAAAACAATTAAAGGTTGATGTAGTTAAATACTGGTTAAATGAAAACAAACTTAAAACACAATACCTTGAAAGTGGAGATATTTTAAGAAATGAGTTTGGGCAACGTACAATAGGTACTGTTAGAAAAGCAACAAGTGGGGATAGTGATTTATATAGAATGAATGATTTACAGGAAATGACTAACCTTAAACTTGAAAATTCAAACTTGAAAATGAAAGACCAGTTAGATTATGCACGTAAACAAATTGCAGTTGCTAAGGAAAATGCACAAAGACAGATTAACGCTATACGTAAATTAGAGGGTACATCATCTAATAATTCACGTAAGAGTGATAGTGTGGCTAAGACAAATACAAATGCTACAAATAAAACTATTGTAGATAGTGCAAATGCTATTAGTACAAACTTAGTAAATGCTATGAACAGTATGATGGAAACTATGAACAGTATGTCATTTGGAGGGGAGGGAGATGAAAGTAATAATCCAAACATACCAACAAATGCAAGTAATCATCAAAAATATTTAGCAAATAAAAATTATTTTATGGAAGCACAAAAGAGAACAGGTATAAGTGCTGGTTTACTTGGTGCTGTTGCTTCGGCAGAAAGTGGACTTAATCCTAGTGCTAGTGGTGGTAAAGGAGCAGATGTAAGAGGTATTATGCAGATAAGACCTAAAGATTGGAATGATTTTTATAAAGCAGGTAAGAAATATGGTGTGAATGCCACACCATCATATATGAATAATCAGCAGGCAATTCTTGCTGTTGCCAGTAGATTTGCTAATAATAGGGATAATGGCTATTATAGAAAATTAGGTATATCCAATCCACAACCTATCCATTATTATATGACACATTTTCTTGGGGAAGGTGGGTTTAGAAAGTTATACAAAAATTATATGAATGTTCCAGCCGCCCCATATATGACAGCAGAAGCAAGAGCCAACCACTCTATATTTTATGATAAAAATGGTAAAGCAAGAACAGGTAATCAAATAATGGCAGAAATGAATAGAAGAATGACAACAGCTTATAAATCTTATGGAATAGATGTTGCATTAGGTGGTAGTGTAGGTAAAGGTGTTAGTGGTAATTATCGACCTCAAAAAGTAAACGCTCAATTAGTTAAAACTAATCCACAGATAACTCCATCACAGCAAAGGGGTGTATACCATACAGGACATAGTTACTATACTGGAGGTATTACATATAATGGGCAAAGAGCTCAAGCAATAGCAACTGATAGAAGAAGGTCAAAGAATGGTATGACACAAAGCACTAATGAAGTTATGCAGTTGGCTAAGAGTATGTTTCCTAATATGTATGTAAGTTCCACTACTGGAGGAACACACGCCAAAACATCAGACCATTATGTAGGAATGGCTTTTGATATAGCACAAAACGGTACTAATGGTAAAGGTAGTATCAGTAAAGAAGAATACAGACGTAGAGCAATGATGTTATCAAAGGAATTAGATAAAAGAGGTTATATATCGTTTATATTAGATGAAGCAAACGGAACATCAGCACATAAAAGTGGCGACCATTTACACGTATCAGTTTACGGTAAAGGTTTTGTAAAAAATGGAAAAACAGGTAACATAAGTAGTTCCCAACCATTGTCTGTGAATATGGAAATGCCTGAACAATACATACCTACATTTAAAAAAGGTATAGAGGACGAACTAAAAAAAATTACTGATAACGAGAACTTTAAAGATATGATACATTCCCGACAAGATGAAGAAGGGGCAACATTTATGGCTCAAGTCTTTAAAGAAGAATTTGATAAGTCAAATAATTATGTTGAATCCCTTGTCAGATTTAAGGAACGTATGAATAAGTTTATAGAAGAAAACTCTGATAAAGATATGACCGTTACAAAAGATTTAATAAAGAATGTTGAAGATAATATGAAGAACAGACTTGAAACAGCACATGACAGTTATGATAAGATGTTAAGTCAGTTTATTGAAAATGTTAAATCAATCAATTATTCTTTTGAAGAATTAAAATTGAAGGTGGAAGATGTAAATACTGAATGGGAAAGAAATTACAACTTCTTAACAAGAAATAAACTTGCTGATGTATTAGATGAATTTACACACAATATTCAAGTAAATAATGCTAAAATTGACAGCTTTAATAAACAGACAATGAAAGATATTTATATCAATCAAAAAACTATGGATATGTTAAATTATTTAGAAAAATTTGACAACTTAGATTTAAGTTCACAAGAGAAAAGATATAACTTTATGACAAGTAATTCTGATTTACTTAAACAGATTAAACAAAGAGAAGATAATATGTTTAAGTTGGGGGAATCCACATTTAGAAGTTTTGGGTTAGATAAACTGGCATTTGATAATTTAAGTAAGGAAGAAAGAACAGAAGTTATTAATAAAGCAGTTACTGAAATTGTTAAAAATAATAATGGAAGTCAAGAAATGTTTACAAAGATACAAAATTTAGATAATGAATTATCTATGAAACGTATGTTGGAGGAACAGGTTGAGAGAAATAATGAAACTAAAAAACTTGAATCAGAAAACTATAAATTATTGAATAAATCAATAGAGGATTTGTCTAGTGGTATTAAGGAATTAAGTAATAAAATATTTAACTTAGAAAATATAAGAAACTTAAATACTACAATGAAAGAAATAGAATTATTGAGTAACGGTGTAGATTTAGATAGTGCTTATGGTAAAAAACAGATGGCATTATATAAGGCAGAAAACAGTAAAAAGGCTATGGAAGATAACGCACAATTATTGAAAACATTAATCACATCAGACCCATTTACTAGAAGTGCTTTAGAATATGCTGGATTTGATTCAAACAGTTTTTACAATGCAGATTTAAAAAACATTAAAAACATAAAAACATTGACACAAGGTATTTCAGAATTTATGGAACTTCAAAACGTTAATTTTAAAAATGCTTTTAATGAAATGATTTTAAATAATCCTGTATTACAAAGATACAGTAATATTAATGTTTACGATAGTGAAAGTTTAAAGAATTTAAAAGATACAGTTTTAAACGATAATTCCGTAGACAACTCTGAAAAAGAAGCTATTGTTAATTTAATTAATCAATTTGAAAATGGTTATGTTAAGTTTGATGAAGTTATCAATGCTATTCAAAAACTTACAGCAAGTTTTAAGGACTCTAATAATAAATTTATAGAAGCATTTAAACATTTTTCTAATAAGTCTGTTGATATGCTAAGTAGCATATTATTTGGTACAGATTTTGAATGGAAAGGTCTTGATTATAAGGAATCATTGAATTATTTATTCAGTATGCTATCTGATGATTATAAAGGTATTAGAAAAGGATTTAATAAATTCTTTGGTATTCAAGATAAAGAAGATAATACAAAATTAATAAGTCAAAGTTTTAGTAAAAGACCTCAAAACCCAAACAGAAATTTAGATGTTGTAGATTTAGGTAAATATGATTATAGAACAATATTATTGAATAAAACTAAAGAATTTGATTTAAGTAAAAGTGAACAAGATAATGTATTTGTAGATAGTTTAGGAAACATTATAAATGCTAAATATCTTGAAAAAGGTCAAGAAATAGTTGATATGTTTAAAAATGGTACTTTAAAGAAATTTACACTAGACGATGGTAGTGAATCATTACTTGAACTAGATAATAAAGGTAACGTAAATTTACTTGAATTACAGACAAATGCAGAAAAAACTAAAGTTTACTTAATTGACTCAATAACTAAGGAAATCAAATATATGGAAGATATTAAAGGTAGTTATGATGAAGCATTAGTTAATTTAGATAAACAATTAATTAACAATAATAATAATTCAGTAAATAAAATAGGTAAAGATAAATTAAACTACCTTGTAAACGAAAGAGGTTTATCATCACTAAATACAGAACAGCATACACCAATAGATATTAATAGATTTAAAGTTATTGACAGTTTTGAAAAAGAAAATCAAAATTATAAACTAGAAACACAAAAAAATTTATCTAATAATAAAGATAATATAGAAAGAATAAGAAAATTCAATAATGATAATGAAAAAACTAATTTAGAGTTAATAAATGAGATAGAAAGTATGTATGAAGATTTAAGAAAAGGTGGACTGAATTATAAGATAGATACGAATACAGGTATTATATATAAAGTTGGAAATCAAGTACAGAAAAGTATATCTGTTGAAAAAAATAAAATTACTGGAATTAAAGATGGTACAGATTCTGTAAAATATATGTTAGATGATAAGTTAGTAGGAAGTCTGCATATTAAAATAAATAAAAAAGGCAATACTGCTAAAATTTATGGTAAAACTGCTGATGGAAAAATAATAAATTACAAGGGATTCAATAATATTAGAAAGAAAGATTTAAATAAGAAATGGTCTGAAAAACAAAAACAGTTTGTTGAAGGTATTAAAAAGAATAACCCTTATTCTAATGAAAGTAAAACTATAACTGAAACAGAATTAACAGAATTTTATAATGTTAGAAGACACAGTAAAATAAATAATGGTAAAAAGTTTACTATTAAATATAATGATACTAAGGATAAGGCAAATGACTTTTATTCAATGCAGAATAGGTTAGGTACAAGTCAACAGAATAGTGGGAACAATGGTTATGATTATAGTTATTCAGAACAAGATTATTTTAATACTTTGAAGTTAAAAGATGACAATTTAAGACATAACAGAAATAATTTCTACAACTTAAATAAGAATTTTAGAAATTCATCGACACAAAGTATGAGTGGTGGTAATTTATCCCAACCTAAACAAATTTTAAGTATAGATACTAATGACAAAGGGTTTATTTATTCTGTAAATAATGAAGAAGTTGGTAGGGTATACTATACACCATCTCAAAAAGATAAGAATAAATTTGATATAGTATATCAAGAAAAAGGTAAGGGAATTTCTAAGATACTATATGAATTAACAGAAAAAGAAGTGGAACAGAATATAACTAGAATATCTGATGAGAAAGTTCAAGATTTAAAACTTAGATATGAAACACGAAATCCTACACCTAAGGTAAATTCAAGTGGTGCAAGTAGTTTTTCTAGGGAATATATTGACTCTTTAAAAAGATATGAAGCATTTAATGAGTATGTAAATTCTAATGAATTTATTGAAATTTTGAAAGATAAAAAAGTAGATAAAGGAACATTAGGAAGCAAGATAAATGCTTGGGATAAAGCCTTTAGTATATTAGGAGATAAGAACTCTAAATTTACAGCAATACAGACTGTATATGAGGGTGGCTGGCGACCATTTGAGAAAAATAGAATTACTAAAGGTTATAACTTTGGAGGATTAACTTCTCCAACTAAATGGGGCATAGAAGATAAATCTATTATAGGTAAGGACGGTCAAGGGCACGCTGTATTTAAAAATATGGGTACAGGGATTGCTGGAAGATTATTGTATGGGTATACTGGAAAAGCCTATAACAATTTAATGTATAAAGGTGGAAGTTTTTCAGACTTCGATATGGAATATTATGGAAAATATGTAGGACACGATAAACAAAAATACATAAATGATTTAGTTGAGATAGGTAAAAAAGCAAATATTAACTTTAAAGATAACAGAATTTCATCTATTAAAGGTCAAAATCCATTTGACTTGTTACCTATAAAAATATCTAACAAAGGATTTAAAAATGTAGATGATGAAAAGATATTTAAAGATTTAGAAGATTATAGAAGACAGACAGGGGATTACTCTAAATTTGATATAAATACTTCTGAATTGTCAAAACTTCAGTCAGGTACAGAAAGATTTAATGATAGTGTAGTTATGGCTAATTCATTATTAAGTAATGCTATATTAGATACATCTAAAGGAAAATATCTAAGTGTTAGTGAAACTATTTCAGATATTGGCGATGAAGCAGTTAAACAGTATGTGCAAGAAAATAAGGAAAATTTAAGGTTAAACAATGAAAAATCTGAAGAAACTTCTAAAGTTGCTATTGAAAGTAATGTAGATACTAAACAACCTTCAGAATTAGTATTGACTAACATAGCAGACAAAACATTTGAAGAATACAAAAAACAAAAACAGCAAGAAAAAGAAGCAATAAGACAAGAAAGAGAGCAAAAATTCCAAAAACCTTTTGCATATACAACAACACTTGTAACAGTAATTGACGGTATGATGAAACGTGAACTTAACTACAAGAAAAAAGCATTGGAAGTACAGTCAAAAATACTTGAAATGAATTTACAGATGGCAGAAACTACGGAAGAACGTAGAAGGATTGAGGAACAAATTTTACAGAATAAATTAGCAACAGTAGATAATGATTATAAAACTCAATCCAAATTCTTAGGTGGTATGTTCGGAGGTACATCAGGCTTTGCACTACAAGGGGCATTAGGTGGTGCAACACAAGGAGCAAGTGTAGGTGGTATTACAGGAGCATTGATAGGTACTGGTTTAGGTTTTGTAGGTGGACTTTTAGGAAGTACACAGGCTAAGATACAGGCAGAACAACAAAAGGCTCAATTAGTGGCACAACAGAAACTTACTTGGCTTGCCGAAGATAGAAATAAATACCTTAAAACAATGGCTAGTGCTATGAGTGAACAGGCTAAATGGACTACCAAGATTGGTGTAAATGACGCTATTTCTCGTTCAGTAAGGTTTGCATTATCAGGTAAAGATGTTATAGGTGGAACTGCTTATGAAACTCGTACAGTAGGTCATAAGAAGAAAAAAGGTGGAGGACTTTTAGGAAGTAAAAAATACGATACAGCCGAAGCCTTTACGTCAAGTTATAACTTGAATGACAGTATGTTTGGTGGTCGACAGTTTAACAATAAACTTGACTTGGAATTTGCTTACACTACATTAGCACAAAAACTTTTAGGTATGCAAAGCAACGTAAATCTTATGGGAACTTATGGAAATATGTATTATTATAATAATCCAGAGCAAGCATTTTTCAGTAGATTTGCTAGAGGTGGCAGAAGAAATCAACGTACATTAAATTTACCTATTGATAATAGTTTAAATGATTATTTACAACGTAGATTATCAGGTAGTTCGAGGGAATTGACAACAAGTGAATTTATTAGATACTTTAATGGGCAAGGAACATTACAAGGAGATGGTTTATTAATAGACCGTAGCCGTGATAATGAGATTGATAATATTATAAATAATCTAAAAGAAACTGCTAAGGCTATGCCGACAGGACAACAGAAAGTTGATACACTCGCACTTATTAATTTCTATGAAAATATTAAGGCTGTATTAGATAAAGAGGGTAAAACTACTAAGAGATTATTTGGAAACTATTATGGAATAGACACAGAAGAAGTTAAAGATGAAAAAGGCAATATCACAGAATATAGAAGGGTAAATGAGAGTATGTGGAGTGAAATGTATCAGCAAATTTACCAAAATGTTATGAATGGTGCTAAGACATTTGATGTTGGAAGTAAATTTATAAGTGGTACAGTAAATGCCTTTATTCAGAATGTAGGTAGTGGCAGAAATACAGTCAAGGCGATTACAGATGAGTTTAATAGACTAGCAGACCAAATTTATGATGTAGTTACTAGAACTGGAGAATTTACAAGTGTAAATGGTACTATATTGTCATTAATAAATAATACTTCATTACTTAGAAAGCAACAAAAAGAAACAGAGAAATTTACTATTGATTTGGCTAAGAGATGGGTAGCATTAGGTGGAAATATTACAGATGTTATTAAGGATATGAATAATGGTTTGACAACTTCAATGGAAAGCATTAAATCCACAATGCTTGGTGGAAGTATGGAAGAAACTATAAATAATTTTGGGAATAACTTGTGGCAAAAATTAGGGGAAAGTATGACAACTAACCTTATTAATAAAAAATATGCAGATGATATTTTCAGAATGAATGGACTTTTAACAAATGCCACAGACAGTAACTCTATAAGTGATATTGTAAGTCTTGCTAATGGGTATAAAGGATTATCCACACGTATTGAAAGTGATAGGGAGAGATTGAGTGCTATTCAGAGATTATTTACTGCTAACAGGGATATTGATTATGTAGATGAAAACATACAATATGAAACGGGTACAAGTCAGTCTGTTACTAACAATTATACATTTACAACAGATATTAATGCTGGAACTATTGTAGCAGATGAATTAAGTAAAGAAATATTGGCACAAAACTTATTTGCACCTTTAGTACAAATGCTAAAAGATAATGGGTTTATTCATTAATCTTTAAAATAATATTAAATATATTAAGTGGTATTTTTGCCACTTAATATATTAAAATTAAAAAGATGGAAGGGTTGTTAGAATGGAAATAAGAGATGTTAGTGTATCTACATTAAAGGATTTAAGATTTTATTTAACTGATTATAAAGAAAGAAAAGTTACAAATGAATTTGATACTGTAAAAAATACAATATTTTTAAGTAAAATAAATAATACAGAAGATTTATATGTTAATCATTTTGAAAATGTTATATATGTTAAGAATATAATATTAAATAGTCCATTTAAAAATGTAGTATTAAAACAAAAAAATAAAATTTATGTAATCCAAGATAAAAAAGACAATTTAGATTTGTTGATACCTTTAGATAAAGATAATAAAATTTATGTGTATAAAGACTATAAGATATTGGATATGTTAAGTCAAGAAAAAGCATTAGAATATATGTTTGAAGATAATGATATATATGGGAATAGTTATGAAGTTTTAGAAGTAAAATTTAATGGTAAAAATCTTGAAAATTTCACATTTGATGGTACTTTAAAGAAAATAAATATAGGTGCCAATATACTTGATTATCAGTATTTAAATAATATACAGGTAGTATTGGCAAAAAAAGTTGATAATATTAATGATATAGAGTTTATTGTAGAACACATAGACCACTCAATTTTTAACCCTCAAGACCCAATAAAAAATGTTGCAGATACTTATTATGACATCTCATATATAATGAATGGATTTGACTATAAAAGAGGTAATTATGACAATTTTGAAATAAGTTCAGTAATGAATAACAAGGCACTTCATAAAAAACCTAAGAATTTTAGGACAGAAATGACTGTAAAATTAAGAAATTTAGCAGAAGAAGAAAGTAAAGGTAGTTATGGTAGTGGACTATACGGACAAGGTTTATATGGTGGTGGAAATTTAACATTGTCAGGAATACTGAATAAAGGTATTAGATTTAGATTTATAATATATAATATAATTAATGGGGAAATATTAATAATCAATAACTGTAAAGCAAATGAAGACTATAATAAAGTGTTTAGTGATGATTTAAATATTACAGAATATAGTGTAAGTGGGGATAAAGAAATACGTTATATATCTAAAGTATTTAATAATGGCTATACATATTATGAATTATGTAACATTTAAAGGAGGTATATAGTGTTAATAACAATATCAAATGAAACAACAAGAAATATAACTTTTGAAGGTAAAATATCATATACCACTAAAATACATAATTCATATAAAGTTAGGACATTGGCTGGTGCTGGGTATACATTTAATAATGGTGTATATAAAATTATAAATATTAATATTATAAAAATGGATAAAAAAGATATACCTACCTTAGAAAATATTATACTAGACGGGGTATTAGATATAGAAACAGAAGTTGGAGATAATTTTTATAAAGTTGCTTTTGTAGGGGATAGCCTTGATTATCAAGACGAAAATGAATTTGAAGTAAGTTTAACTATGCAATTTGAAAATAATATTTTAAATAATATTAGGTATTAACTTATTCTAATAATTATGATATAATTATAGAGTAATGTTTAAAAATGACATTATAAAGTACATTATATTATAAGGAGAATTAGAAATATGAAAGAATTAGTAAAAATTAATTTGAATAAAAACAAGGAGCAAGTTGTAAGTGGGAGAGAATTATATGAGTTTTTGGAAGTGAAAACTAGATATAATGATTGGATAGAAAGAAAAATTAAAAAGTATGAGTTTATTGAAAATATTGATTTTATAACTATTACTCAAAAAAGAGTAACAGCTCAAGGCAATGAAATTAACTATAATGAACATATATTAAAATTATCTATGGCTAAGGAATTAGCAATGTTAGAAAATAATGATAAAGGAAAACAAGCAAGACTTTACTTTATTAAATGTGAAGAAGAATATAAGAGACAAAAACAAGTTACATTTTCAAGAAAAGACTTATTAATGTTAAATGTAATAAAAGCAAATTCTGAAAATGAAAGAATGGTTGCTTTAAACAATTATGAATTAGAATATGTAAAACCTTTGGAAATTGAAGCAAAATATACTAAGGAAGTTTTAAAGAGTGATAGCTTGCTAACTGTATCACAAATTGCGAAAGATTTAGGGTTAAGTGCCATTAAGTTAAATAAACTTTTAGAAAGTTTAGATATTCAATATAAAAAAGGTGGTAAGTGGTATATTAAGGCAAAATATCAAGATAAAGGTTATGCACAATATGAAACAACATTAATTTCAGATAATAAGACAGTACATAATTTAAAATGGACTGAAAAAGGTAAGAAATTTATTATTGAAATTTTAGATAAAGAGTATGGAATAAAGTTAAATACACTAAGATTAGAAAATTAAAATAAATTAGTGAGGGGGGAGTTATATTAAATGTTAAAAACGTATGATAAAAAAAGTTTAGAATATTACGAGGGAGGTAATACAGAAACTTTTAGAATTTATGTAAACAATATAAAACAGAATAGAGATTTAAATATAGATACTTTTTTAATTGATTTAACTTCCTCTAATAATTTAATTATAAAAGGTTACTATCCTTATATAGAACCTAATCAATTAATAGTTGTAGGTACTGAAATTGTAAAAGTAGTTAGTTCAAGAACTAACAAAACAGATAATAAGACTGAATTAGAAGTTGTAAGAGGATATAATCAGACACCTGTTATTAATTTATTGGTTGGAGATGGTGTATATTCTGTTGAAGAATTTACTATGAAAGTTACTAACTACCAATATAATAGTAAAATGGACGTTATGAATAATCCTTTTAATGTTAGTTATGGTAGTGGGTATGTTAGAATTTTAGATAATATAAAAAAATGGAACGCTTTGTCAAAAACAATAGGAAAATATAACTATTCTTTATATAAGACAAAAGTATTTATATTTGAAGGATATAATGATAATGTTATATTGACATTCAGAGGTTACTTAAAAAAAGTATCTTTTAATAAAACTTTAAGTGATAGTAGACAAATAACTTTACAAATTGTAGACCAGCTTGGGAGTTACTGGGAAAAGGATTTAAAGTGGAAAAAATTTAGGAGAGATATTGGACTTAGAGATTTTTTGAGTCAGTTACTTGAAATACCGAAGGAAAAAATTTATTTTAAATTTATTGATGAAAATAAATATCCAGTTATTCAAAATATTGCATTAGGGAATTACTCACAGTATAAAGATGTTATAGGTGTATTGAGTGAAAATGGTATAAGAATTACATTTAATCCTAGAGGGCATTTATATGTATTTTGTGAAGCATTAGATAATACTTCATTGAGAAGTGATGTAATATTAGATGATGTTAGGAATTTAACAGATATATCTATAAGTGATGACAGTCAGTTAATTTTTAACTATGGGAATATAAAGTATAAACGTGCATTTCCTTACTATGACTTAGAACACGGATATAATTATAAATACAACAAGCCTATAACCATATCAAAATTGTTAGAACAACAAAATGGAAACTTTATTGTAAAAGAGTTTGATATTATTGATAGTTTTGTAGCAAGTAAGGTTAGTTTAGACGTATATGGTAAACCATCTGTATGTATGGTTAAAGACACTATAACAGGGTTAGAATTTATTTGTAGTCCTGTTGATATACAGGGAGATAAAGTTACTTTTGTTCCCATAGAAGTATTAAATGATACAGGATTATTGGAGTTTGGAAAAGGTAAATGGTTATTTGATTTAGGATTTTCTAATCAAAGAAATTATACATTATATTTTGTACAAGGAAATTTGCCTACGGTATTTACTTTAAGTAAAACACACGCAAGTAATAAGAGTGCTGTTACTAATAACCTTGAAATTCCAGTAAGTCCAGTAGTATTAGAAGATGACGGTACAGAACATATAAATCTTAATAAAACTTTAACATTACAGTTTGGAAGTCCACAAAACTTAAAGAATTTAGAATATACAGGACAATATGAAGGTGTAGACAGGATTGTAGGAAGATGGATAGGCGGTACTCACTTACTGTATGAAAAAGAATGGCAACAATCACAGGGTGGGTTAGATGTGTTTGTAAACGCCACTAGGCTAAGTCAAAGTGGTATAAATAATAGAGGTTTACCTATTTATGATACATTTGATAATAGTGGTTTTGATGTAGAAATAACAACCCCAAACAATACAGATACAGAAGTTGTTAGTAAATTTATTAATACTTTAAAGCCTAAAGTTTATTTAAGAGATTTACCAAAAATTTCATTTGAAACAGGTCAAGGGGAAATTATTGGCGATTTAGCGTTAAAAAGTACACAAAAAACTACTAACATTTATTTAGAGCCTAATGACATACTATTTCCTATAAGAACTTTACCTAATGCGACAGCACACGAAAAACTTAAATTTAAGGAAATGAGAGCAGGTGGGATTGAAATAAGATGTGTTGCTGTAAGTAGTTGGAGAGGAGAAACTTTATTACATTTTAATAACCCTATATTTACAAATATAGAGTATGCTAAGATAAGTGTTAAGGATATTGTGTATATACAAAATTACTACATAAAGTTAAATCCCATAGTACAGGAAACTAACAATTTTTATCATTATGATAGCGAAAGTGTTAAAATTTATGATGGTAAAAAACAGTTTAATATTTCAGAAACTATATTTAACGAACAGTATACTAGAAAATTATTAAGTTATGTATTTAGTGCATACAAAGGTACTGATGTAGAAAGCACAAAATATGTAATACCAGTAAATACATTAAAGAGATTGGAATTAGAATTATATGATTTAGTAACAGTTAGTGATGAAACAGTTACTGGGATAGATACAAATAGTCTATTTATAGTTGTAGGTAAATCAGTTACTTTTGATAATAATAGAAAAATAGAATATACTTTATTAAATATATACAATAAACAATATAATTTATTGGATTTGAATTTTTCACAGATAGAGAAGTTTAACCCTCTAACAGACCCAACATTTAATCATAGTGGAATACAGCAGGAAAATACAAACATAAGACAGTATGCAGACAGAATTGAATTTTTTGATGAAAGACTTGGTAAAATTATTGGTAAGATAATTCCAGTTGATAAGTTTAGACTTTATTCATTGGAAACATCAGATGACCCTTTAATTGATGTGGAGTTAAGAGGGGAGCATAAAATAAATTATAAAGATAGTTTATTTAAAAATACATTATATGAAACTTATCTGATAGTCCGTATAGGGGATGAATACTTATATGTATCTCCATTTAGCTATACTAAGAATGGTACTGAATTTTACAGATTACAGATTATTCAAAGACAGCTCGCTAATACTAAATTAGAGAATGTTATATCAAAAAGAGATATAGTAGTTTATTTAATTGCAGAGGGTAGCAGTAAAGATAAAGGATTCAAGACTTCAAGTATTTACATCGGGGATGGGTCGCACGGAGGATTTTTAAGTTATGATCCATATTATGGATTGATGATAAAAGCTAACCGTATTGAAATGGTTAGTGGTGGTACTATTGGAGGAAATGACGATAAAGTTAAAAAGACAGATTTTGATACATATAAAACTCAAATAGAAAGTAGATTTACTCAAATTAAGAATGAAATTAATTTACAAATATCTCAAATAGATACAAGTAATTTAGTTAAGAAAAATGAAGTAGTGGCACAAATTAATCTTAGTAATGAAGGAGTAAGAATTGCTGGTAGAAAATTACAGATAGACAGTCAAACTGTATTTAATAGTGATACAGAATTTAATGGCAAGGTAACGGCTAACAGATATATTATAGTTGAAGGTAATGGAAAAAGAACTATAATAGGGGCTGGAACTATTGAATATCAGGAGTGGTCGCCCTAACAGTTACTGGGTAACGGTTAGAAAGTATTTTGCATATACAAGAATGTATAATATTACATTACAGCATGACCAAACATTTGATGTAAGGTGTAGGAACGGTGCTTATGTATTCTGTAATATACGTTCCATAATTAATAAAAGTTATGGTAGAAATTTAGGTATAGCACAGTTTGCCTTAATTAACCAAAGAAAAGAAGGAAATGATGTTATTTACACCTATAAGGCTTTTTGGGGAATATTTGAAGTAGATTTTTTAATTTATATTTAGTAGAAAGGATTTTTATGGGTTGGAATAGGATAGCAAACGTACAGAAAGGTAAGATAATAAATTGTTATTCAGGACAGCAAATAGATTTACGTAGTTTTTTTCCGATAGTGGAAGGTAATTTTATGGTACTTGGTGCAGTTGCTAGTGCTAGGGTAGACGGTATAAGGACAAGTGGATTAAGGGCAGTAGTTGAAGATTTGGGAAATTATAATTATAAAGGCTGGGTACAGGCTAGTGATTATAATCTTTCATTTGACCCTAACCCTGATATATGGTTAAATGTTAATGAAACACATCATTTAGGTATGCACTATAATATTAGGGGGTTTAATATTGTATGGCAGGTACAGGGAGATGTATATGCTAACAGATGGACTGGAGATATTAAATTTTGGAGTGATACTTGGGGAGATTTGGCAATATGGAGTGTAGGAAGTAATGTACAGATAAGGCAACAAATATATTATGATTACCCTTGCCACGATAGTAATTTTTGGATAAGGAATGAAGCAACAATGCCAATTAAATATAAATTTGCTTCTGCACCATTGAATTGGAGAAATATAGAAGGGGTTGTTCAATTATATATACAACAAACGGTAACATAAGATGTGGTTAAAAATTAGTACGTACCAAAAAAGAGCAGAGTATACAGTACAGAATGGCAAGATATTAAATTTGAGGGAACAGCAACATAATATTGCTTGGAATAATGAGAGAGTATTTACAACTATGAATAGCTTTATGTGGGGCAGTTATGCTAACAAAGGTACATATATATTTAATGCTAATCCATTAGGAGATAATCATTATAAAGTTGTATCAAGTATGGTTGTAGCACAGAATGGTAATTGGGATAACGGATTGATAAGGTGGAGTGGGAATCAATATAATCCTACTATTGAAAATCATTTTTATAATGGTACTGTTTATGCTTTTTCATTTATGATGGAATTTTTAAGTAAGAATAATGGATTAATAGGAGATTGTGGCTTTGATGTATTTATAGGTGGAGATATATTAGGCAGATATAGAATAAATGGAAATAATCAATATATGCAGAATTTAATGTGTGGAGATGTGAATACTGGTGGCTGGAATGGTGCTTTTGGGTTTAGACCTATTGGTAATTTACAATTTAAAAGGAGTTATGAGAATTTAGTAGTACATTATATGAATATATGGACGCAACCAATAAGACTGCACGAACAGCAAAATGCTATTTCAGTAAAATGTTTAGCAATAGAGGGGGATATGTAATGAGAAAGGGGGTAAATTATTTTGTCAAAAGTAGATTTAATAAACTTAAATAAAGTAGATACAGATTTGGTTTTACCTAGTACATCCGAAAATACAAGTTTACAGAAACAACAAGAAAATAAATGGGGGAGTATATTAAACAATCAAACATTTAATACTTTAAATAATAATATAAAGTTATTAAAAAATAGTTTAGTGGAAACTATAAATATATTAAATAATGAAAATATTGTTGCGAAAAATAAATATATTAATGAAGATACAGATACATTGAATATAGGGGATAGCAATAAAAAATTAAATATCATATCTTCTGAATTTCAAGTAAATGGGAAAAATATCAATAGTCTATTAAATAATGGTAGTAGTGGAAACAATAATAGTAATTATATTAATGATAAAGAACATATTGCATTTAAAAATAAAGAAAATGATTTTTCATTGCCTATAAATACAACTCAATATAATATAAAATCCAATCAAGTTATTAGTGATGATAATGATAATATAAATATTGGAAATAGTCAAAGAAAATTAAATTTACAATCAAGTGATGGTAAGTTATATCTTAATGGGGAAGAATTTAAAGGTGGTAATAGTAATGATGTAAAGAGTGGGGAAAATGAATATGATAAAATAACTAATCAATTAAGTATTTCAGAAGAAAGTTTAAAACAAAATCTTAGGCTTGATAAAGATTTTGATTTTGTAAAAATAAATAGTTATTTAGCAAAAATAAATTTAACAAAAGAATTACAATATATGTGGTGGGCATATAATGGAATTACTGAAATGGATGGAAATATCAGTATAGATAAATCTAAGTTTGAAGAAATAGAAGGTAATAATGAAAAAAAATTAAAAGATAGGTTTGAAAGTTATTATAATGAAACTGATGAAATGGGAGGTATGTATGGAAGTCCTAATTTTCTTTTAATATTAGTTGATAGTAGATATATTAATAATTTTGTGGATTTTTTTATACCTATAAAACCAAGAGATAATTGTAGTAGTAGAATTTATAATAAAATACATCATATATATATTCCTAGAATATTAAAAAAATATTCAATAAAAAATATTAGTAATTTAAAAAACCCATATAATTTTTCATTTGAATATGATGTAAATTTTTTTATGTATTATAATAATAAAAAAATCTTAGATTTAAAAAGATTAAAAAATGTTACTTATTGGAAAGATAATTTTGAAAATAAAAAAGATTATTCAGATATAAATTTATATACAGATATGTTTTATTTTTCAGAAAATTTTAATTATAAAGAAAAGAATATACCTATTTTTTTACAATTAAATTCATACTATAATAATGAGAAAAAGAAAAGAGGGTATATAAGGATAAGAATATCAAATTTTTTTAATATAGAAGAAATAAATAATTTAAAAAATTTAACTGATACAAAAATTTTAGGTTTTGATGTTACTTTTTATTTAAATACTATAAATATAAAGAGAGTAATAAGTTATTTAGAAGATATTATATAGAGAGAGAGGTTAAATATTTTGAATTTAAAAGAGAATGGAATACTGAAAACAGTAAATATTATTAATATTACTGAACAATTAAATAAAATTACAGATATTATAAAAGGTAGTGATGGAGGTAATATTAGTGAAATTCAGTTAAAAAATATAAATGATAGTATTGAAAAGATAAAAGAAAAATTAAATATAATTGAAAATAATATTGATAAATATATTGATGAAACTGAATTATCAGAAGCATTAAAAAATATAAAGTTATCTTTAGAAAATATTGTAAAAACTAATGACTTAAATAATGCTGTAAATGGTTTAAATAGTTCAATATCTAATTTAATAAACAGAATAAAGATATTAGAAGAAAAAGGGAATATTGATGTTTCACAGTTTGTAAAAAATAATGAATTAGATAGCAAAATTGAAACTTCTATAAAATCTAGTATTGATAAAGTTGAAAGTAAATTTTTAGAAAATTCAAAAGATATAATAAAAAATAATGTAAATGATAAAATTACTGAATTAGTTGGAAATATTGATAATAAAATAAATGATAAAGTAATTGAAAAATTAGATTTAGAAGTTAAAAATATTAATAAAAGTATAAATGAAAAAACAAAAGATAATGTATCTCAAAATGAATTAGATAAAAAATTAAAAGATTATGCTAAATTAAAAGAAAATAATGAATTTATAAATAATAATAGTTTTAAGGAAGTAAATACAACTGAATTAAATAGTAACATTATAAATTCAAATGTATATAAAATAAATAATAATGAATTTATAAGTAATGATAGTATGTTTTCAATAGGAATTACTGATAAGGATATAAATTTAATATCAAAAGGGAAATTAATGTTGAATGGTGTTGAAGTAGGGAATAATGAGCTACCTCAAACTTTAGTACATACAGATAAAGAAAATACATTAAATTATAAATTAAGTGGTACAGTTGCTGATTTTAATACTTTTAAAATAAAGAATATTGAAGTGATAAGAAAAGATAATAATAATATAATATTAGGTGCAGATAATAATATAACTACTTTAAAAGGTACTGATTTATATTTTAATAATGATAAAATTGAATTTAATAAGTTTGTTAAAATAAATGATTTAAATGATTATGCAAAATTAAATAAAGATAATTCATTTGCAGGTAAAATAACAAGTAATGAGATTAAGTCAAATTCTATTGAAACTAACAGTTTAAAAGTTAAGGGCAAAGATGTAGTAATAGATGTATCAAATTTTGCTAAACTTAACTCTAATAATACATTCACTCAAAAAATTAAAGGTACAGAAATTGAAAGTAATAAATTTATTGCAGATGAGTTGTTATTAAATGGGATTAATGTTAATTTATCTAATTATACAACTAATGAAAATTTAATAAAACAGCTTGAAAATATAATAGGTTTAATTTATGGAGGTAATATACAAGATATAGGTAATAAGACAACGGGTAAGTTTTATTATGACAATGTTACAAAATATTATTATGAATGTATTGAAAATAATAATTTAACATATAATGATAGTTGGAAGTTTAAAGCTATATCGAATAAACCGATTTTAAACAAAGTTGAAAATTTGATTAAAAAAGAGCTTTTAAGTCCAATAGATAATGGATATTATGTTGAAAGTACAGACTTTACAGAATGGGTTATTCCAATCCCATATAGAATAGATAAAAATAATGTAATTGCATTAACTAATGTTGAGATAATTGGAAACGGTGAATTTTCTCACATTGATTACAACTTAAATTGCTTTAGGTTTGGAGTTAGAGGTAATGTATCTTATTTACCTCCAAATAATGTTAAATTATTAGTTGTTTATTTAACTTAATTATAAAAAAATATATAAAATTAAATAAAATTATTAAATATTTTAAAAATCTATATAAATTCATAAGTTAATATAGAATAAAAAATAAAAAAAAGAAATGGAGAAATAAAATGACAGTAGTTTATATTTATTTAGTTACAACAATGAAATGTATAGCACGACCAACGGTTACAACAATAAAGGATTTTAAAGAAAAGCCAAATTTGTTTTATCCTAATTGGAATGATACAATGATGAAATGGTCTGAAGTATTATTAGATAATCCAATTATTGATTTAAAAACTGGAGAATTAAGAGAAATGTCAAAATATGAGCTAATAAAAAATGGCAAATTAAGTTTAAACGATGGAGAATATTTAAATGAAGGGGATAAAACAATAGTATTTATTGAAAAACCTAATGAATGGAGTATTTGGAATAAAGATACTAATAAATGGGTAGTAGATGAGAATTTAAAAAATAAAAAAAGAGAAGAATTAAAAAGTTTAGTTTTAAATAAATTACTAATCGCTAAAAATAATTTTATTAATCAGAAAATAGAAATTGAAAAAAATGGTAAAAAATATATTTTTACAAACAATGTTAATGATAGAAATAATTTGTTTGTTAAGTTACAGTTAATGAATATATTAAACCAAAACAGTATTGAAAAGTTAAAAGTAATAAATAGTTTAGGAAACATAGAATTTATATCTTTAGATATTAATGTTATCAAAAAATTAATGACTAAAATACAAGATATTATAGAAATATCAGATGTAAATGAACAGACAGCTTTAACAGGTATGGATAGATATAGCATAGAACAGTTACAAAGGTTAGATGTTAATGAATTTTTTGTATTATAATTTTTAATTAAGGAGTAAGTTATGGAGAAAATGTTTGATTTATATTTTAAGTATATTTTATCTGTTGAGGGTGGATATACCAATGACAAGCACGACAAAGGTGGGGAAACTAACTGGGGTATAACAAAAGAGAGAGCAAGGGAATGTGGTTATACTGGTAGTATGAGGAACTTATCACAGGAAAAGGCAAAGGAAATTTACTACGATAAATATTACATTAAAACTAGAATAAATGAAATTAATAATAATAAAATAAGACTATCTATACTTGATTGGTATGTTAATAGTGGCAGATGGGGTACTAAAAAAGCACAGATAGCATTAAATGAATTAGGTTATAATTTAAGTGTAGATGGTATATTTGGTAGACAATCTTTAGAAGCATTAAATAGTGTTAATGCTGATGATTTTTTGAGAGTATACCACGAAAAGCAAAGACAGTTTTATCATAATATTGTTAAGTATAATCCAACACAAAAGGATTTTTTAAAAGGTTGGCTAAATAGGGTTGACAGAAAAGAAAAATTTATTAAAGATAATTTAACGGAGGTATAAAATGTTAAAATTTATTACAGATAATGCAACGACTTTATTAGGTATTTTCAGTTTAGGATTTATTGGTTTAGGTGTTTCAAAAGGTATTGCCAAATTATTTATGTTTACATTAAATAGTAAAGTAAATAAATTAATATTTAAATTTATCCCTGAAGGTATTGCATTAGGAGATATTTTAAAGGGAGAAAAGACTAATGAAGAAAGACTGTATCAAGCAGTAATTACTGTTGAGAATAAGGTATTAAATGCTTTGCCTAGCAGTCTTAGAGGTTTAGCAGATAAACTTATAGACAGTAGACAGATTGCTAAGGAAATTGAAAGAGAGTTAAATAAAGAGAAATATAAGGGTTTAGCAAAGCCTACAATGGAGTAGATAAAATAAAAGAAAATTCTATTGTAGGTGTAAATAAAGTTATTGAAAAAGGTACTGAAAAAATAGTTAATAAGATAATTGATAAAGGTATTCCCTTAGAAAATCAAAAAATCAATTCAAATTATGAAAATAATAATAGATTAAATTTCAATATTATTGACTATAAAAGAGATTATAGCAGAAGTAATATTTATGCAGATATAAATTACAGGGATAATTTTAAAGGAGATAGGGAACTGTTGGCAAGGGCAGGATTTATTTATTATATTAAATAAGGCATTACTCCAGTAATGCACTATCTCTTATTTAATCTTGTAAAATTAAAAAAAAATAAATAAAAGGAGAAATAAAATGAGTAAAGATGTATGTGTAATTATAGGACACGGTGGAAATGATTGTGGAGCAATTAACCCAACTACAAAGGAAACAGAATTAGGTTATAATACAGACTTGGCAGATAAAGTAAAAAAAGAGTTAAATAAATATGATTATAGAGTAGATATTTATAATCGTGGATATAATTCAGTAGAAAATGTACCTCTATTGAATAAAATAGGATATGATGTATTAATTAGTTTGCATTGCAATGCTTATAATGGTTATGCACACGGAACAGAAATGTTATATTGGAATACAAGCAAAAAAGGACAAGAGTTAGCACAATGTATTCAAGATAAGGTATTAGAAACATTAAAATTGACAAATAGAGGACTAAAGCCTATTAAAAATGGGGATAGGGGGTCATATCTATTAAGAAAAACTAATTCACCTTGTGTAATTATAGAACCATTTTTCATAGATAATGATGATGATTTTAAAGTAGGTAAAGAAAAGAAAGATGAATATGCTAAGGCAATAGCAGATGGTATTGCTAAATATTTTTCATTAGTTAAATAAATTATATTTAAAGGAGGATTATATGGGATTAGATGTATTAATAACGATAGTAAGTATTGTTTTTATATTAATTATATCAATTTTTGGAAGTAAATTATATCTAAATAATAAAATTAAAAAATTAGTACCTTTAGGTGTAGAATTTGCAGATAAGTTATCTCAAAATACTAATAAGGAGAAATTAATTAAAGCCATATCATTTATAGAATTAAGTATATTAAATGTTATACCTTTACCTGTTAGACCTTTTGTAGACTATTTAATAGATAGCGATAAGATTGCTGTTGGTATTGAAAGATTTATTACAAAAAGAAAAATTAAGGAACTAAATAATACAGAAAATAAAGATAAATAGGAAAGAGGTTACATCTATGGTATTTTCAAAAGATATATTTATTTTTATTGAAAATCACGGATTAAGTCTTGTGTTTATGACAAGTATTTTGATAGGTATGTGGAAATATGGCATACCTTATATGAAAGAGAATACACTTATGTTAATTGAGTTGAAGAAATATTTTGAAAGGTCTAATAAGAACTTATTATCGGGTAGGGGGTTAGAAGAACATTTAACACTTAGGATTAATAAGGTTAGGTGGACTTTACAGACAATAGTTATTAATTATATTGAAAGAAATAACTTACAGAAGAACTGGAATATAATTAAGAGTGAAATTAAATTCAAGTTTGAAGAAAAGAAACAGTCCACCTACACACATTTAAAGGACTTGATTGATAAAAGTACATTAAAATTATTTATGAACCTATTAGAAGAAGAAATGGATATTACACTTGAACTGATGTTAGTGATATTGGAAGATTTATCAAAATATGGGCAGGAAGAACACGAACTATATCAAGTTGCGAGAAGAAGTGTAGAGATACACTTTGAACACTTTGAAAATAAAATGAATGATAAAATAAAACAAATATTTGAATAAATGTATTGACAACTGTAATATAATATGTTATAATATAAATGAAATCAGTTAAGTGTACACATTTAGATTTTCAGGTATTATTACTATGAATTTTTTTCCACTTTTAACCTTTATTCAACATAACATTATATATTGTTTTATAATTCATAGTAATTTAACTTATGGTATTCAAAAAAATATTTATGTACAATTTTATTATAAAATTTGCAAAACTATATAGACAGTCAATAAAAGATTGTCTATTTTTATATAAACACTTGACTTTATGTGTTTTATATGTTATACTGAATATAAGAGTTATTATAACTCAAAATAAATTAAAATGTAAAGGAGAAAAGAAATGATAGAAATTAAAACAAAAGGACTTATCAAAGTAGGAGATTATGAATTTACAAGTATTGAAGGGGGTTTTGGAAAAGATAAGAAGTCTATGCTAGTTAAAGATATTGCTAATATTCATAGTAGAAAAATATATCACATTAATGAATTAATAAATAATAATAGAAATAGGTTTAAAAATAATGTTGATATTATTGATTTATTAGGTATCGGTTTGAACGATACCGAATTAAAAGGTTTTGGATTTTCACAACAAATGATAAATTCATATAGAGGACAAAATGGAAGAAAATTTATACACAACTTATTAAATGATAATGGGATATTTCCAATGGAGGTAATTGAAAATGAAGTCATACAGAAATGTTAGTGTTTTTAATAATGAGTTAAGGGATATGCTAAATTACATTAAGAAACTTAATGAAAAACCTACTATTATAATATCAAGTTTAAATATTCCTAAAGTAAAAAGAAATAATTTATTAGATAAGATGAAATATTTTAAGTTTATAGAGGATTTAGAGATATTATATAGCTTATGTAATTATTTTACCCATATATACATATTTTCAGAGATTGAAAATTTAAGTAGAGATTTGCAGGAAATGGAAAATGCTGGGTTTAAATTAAGAAATATATTATCTTATAAGATAGGTTGGAAATATAATAAAGAAGAAAAATTGTATTTTGATAATCTCAATTATGTATTGTTTTTTACAATAGATAATATAAAAGTAAGAGATAGAAAGTTAAATGTAAGAAGACAGACAAACCTATTATCAGATAAAGTTATAAAAACAAACAATAAAGATTATCCAAAAGAAATTATAGATAAACTTATTAACAATAGTTTAATGAAATCATTAGATGAGAATATTATTGTTGATTTGAATAGTGTTACAGGAAATGTTGCCGAATACTGTTTAAAAAATAATTTAAAGTGTTATTCTTTTGGTAAGGATAATATAATACATTTGAGATTGACTAAACTATTAAATCAGTTAGATAACTATAAGAAGAAAGAAGAAACTAAAAATATAGATAAGAAACAATTAATGAAAGATGAGATAAATAAATTATTTAAGAAATAAATTATTTTTTATCTCTTTTTTATTGACAATTAAAAAGTTATATAGTATAATAATTATACAGTAAAATATGGAGGTAAATAGGAATGAATATTTTAGAAGAAAGAAAAGATATAGAAAGAAGAATGTTACATAAGGTAATTAAACATAAAAAAGATGATAATATAAAAATTTATAACCTTGAGAGAGGTTATAATAATAAATTATTAGGGTTTTCTCCCTATAAATTAAACAATGATACAAATAAGTATCAATGTTGCTATACAAGTTACAAATATAGTAATTTGTCAAGACAGATACACCAACAAAAAGGTAAAAGGTCAGATTTAGAGAAAGAAATATATAGTCTAGTACCCTATAAAACTCAATATATACATTTAGCATATAATGAGTGGCTTAAAGGTTATGAAAAATTTAAAATTTTTTGTAATGAAAATAATTTACCTTTACTGAAAAAAGTTGAATACAGTAAATTAATAAAATTGATTAATAAATGGAAAATAGAAAGTGGGAAATTACACTATAAAATGGATAAAAGAGAGAAAAGAAAACTTAAAAAACTTTTTAATCAAAAATAGTTGAAATTTTTTAAAAAAGTAGTTGACAATAAAAATTAAATATGTTATACTATTTATGTAAGTGAGGAAAGTAATTAGTAACAAAGGTAAAGTGAAACAAATAAATAGTTTACTACTTAGAAAGCAGAAAATGTTTTCATTTCCTTGTAAGTATGTGGGTAGGTAGATTGATAAATTATTTATTAGATATTATTTATAAAGCGGGAATTATATTAATATCTTTATTGTTAATGCCTGTTGTATTATAAAGGTTGGCTACCTGTTGTAATACAAGTTAAGGAATGGATTACCTTAGTCATTTGACTTAAATTATTCAATGTAGATATAGGATGATAAGGAAATGCACGAATAATACCGTGAATGTATTATAGGTAATACTCTTTAAGGGTATTACTTATCTATCATATATTTAAAATATTAAAAAATATTAAGTTAAAGGAGAGATAAAGTATGGAAAAAATTATTAAAGATGAAGATGGGTATGTATATAGAGGATATGCAATGGAAACATTACAAGAAGCAGAAAATGTAAAATATATTGTAGAAAAATTTGAAAATTATAAACAAAAAAGTAAATTAACAGGTAACATATATGGAGCTTTGAACTTATTAAAAGTATTTGGAATTACTGATAGAAAATTAATCTACAAAATTATAAAAAAGAATGAAGAAAATTTATGGAGTATATTTTAAAGGAGATGTTTAGAGATGAAAGACAAAGCAATAAGTAAAACAATAACATTGAAAGAAAGTGAGTGGAGTAAATTAGATAATTCACTCACAAATGGTGGACTTAATAAGAAAGTTCAGTTAATTGTAAGAGATTATTTACAGAAAAATGAAAAAGAATTAATATCAGACTTATTTTCTGATATGAGAGGTATAGATTTCAGAAAAGTTGATACAGATAGAGATAATCAATTCTGTAACAGGTTAGAATTGATAACAGGGGAAAAAACATATAGAGTGTATGATTTTTCTGATATAGAAAGAAATGTTATCTTTACAGGAAATACTTTTAAAGTTATTAGACATTTAAATGGTATGTTTTCTTTAGTATTTAAACAAAGAAAATTATTTGAAAATAATGATGAAATATTTGAAAGTATAATTTAAGGAGAATTAATAAATATGAAATGTGAAATGGTAAGTAATTTTAATGGTAATATAAATGGTATTGAGTTTGATGATGAGTAAAATTATAATTATTTAAGAGAATTTATTGAAAATATAGAAGATAAATTTAATCTAAATGTCAATAATAAAGAAGCAACTGGATTTTTATATCACGAACTATATGAAGAAACAGAAAATTTATATAATGTTGAAACAGAGGATTATTATAAAGCACATTGTAAAGCAGTAAATAACTTATCTAACAATATTCTTATAATAACAAAGTTATTAAGTTATTTAAACGGAAAAGTAATTATATAATATAAAAAGTGTTATATACACTCTTTAAATTTAATCTTATAAAAATAATTGAAATTTACAGAAAAAGTATTGACTTTTAAAGTATAATATAATATACTATATCTGTAAATAAGATAAGGGAAGGATAGATTATTATGGATAAATGTTTATATAACAAAATTGAAAATATTTTAAAGAAATGTAATTTAGAATATAACACTAATTATAGTGTTATTAACATTGATAATACATTACATATTCTTGACAATACAGAAATATTAATGAAAATATGTGATGATTTTAAAATTGTATCAGATAAAAGATTAATTGATTACGTAGGATTTGAATATTTAAAAGATATAGTTAAATTATTAAATAGTTATACATCAAAATTTATGAAAATAAATAGATATATTAATTATGTAAATTACACTATATATAATAAAATTAATTTAGAAAATACATATATTGCAAGTATTGAAGACTATAAGATAGTTATTAGAAAAAAAATTGAAAATAAAAAATTATTTTTTATTGATGTTGTTAATATTGAAATTAATAATATTATTAATTTCATAGATTTAAATAGGGAAGATAGTATATTATTTGAAACAATCAGATTAATATTGAAAGGTAATAATATAATATACAAAGAATATATGAGAGATGATAACCGTATATTATTCGATTTAATTATATATGATACAGAAGAATTTAAAAAATCTAAGTATGTTAATTTTATAGATAAAAATAGTTTACTTTTAAAAGATTTTATAAGTTTTCAAGACAATGTTTTAAATATTCAAGATAATTATATATTAGGTTTTGAAAATAAATTTATTATCGAAATTAAAGATTTAGATAAATTTAAACAGATAATAAGGAATATTAATGATGAATATACAAAATTTGAAAAGGTTAAAAATATTCTATTAAAAATTGTTACTCTAAAAAAATATAAAGATATTACTATTTCCGAAGACACAAATTTTATATTCATTAACACTACAACGGTAAGTTTTCATTATTTAAAAGATGATGGGGTATTATTTGCTAAAAATTATGAAGATTATAGAGTAATTGATTATGAGAATTTATGTGAAGATATGAAATTAATTGAAGATGAACTTAATAAATTATATGAAAAAAATAAACAAAGTTAATTAGGAGGTATTAATTATGAATTTATGGACTGAAACTATTAAAACATTAAGAACAAATGGTAAAGAATGGGAAGATGTGTTGAGAGTAGGAACAAAAGAAGGTTATATTAGTAAAGAGTTATATAAAAAATTATCAAAAGAAACAGATTATGATAATGGGTATGGTGCTAGTAAGGTGGCAGAGGATTTAATGATTGAAGGTAAAGGATTTAGATTGGTACGTGGAGAGTATGATGGTAGTGAGTGGTGGGATTATATACCACTAGAAAACTTTATTGGAAATAAGAAGTTAGAAAACATAAAAGTATTATCTGTTGAAAATAGTAATAAAATTTTAGGAAATAATTATGTTGGTTGGGAAACTCTTGAGGAGTTAAATACTGATAAGAACTTACATAAAAAAGATGAGGAGGATTAAAAATGTTAAATAAAAGGGTAAAGGAAATTAAAGAAAAATTAGAAAATGATTTACCAAACGAAATTATAATTGAAAATGAAACATATTACAGAGTTACTTCAAAAGGTGTTACAAATACAGATATATATGTAGATTATAAAAGAAACGATTATGATGATTTATTCTTAATGTTCTGCATAGATGTAAAAAATAAAAAAGTTAAGTTTTACCCACAGAAACTTATAAGAGTTGATATTGATAAATATTTCAGAATAGTTGAAAAATATAGAACCATTGCTAATGAAATAAAAGGTGTTTTAAAAAGAAGTGGGCTGATTTGATATGAGGGTACAGGGAAAGACGTTACTTAAAGACTATACCTTTTTCCAATTAATCTCACAATATCGGGATTTAGAATTAGGGGATATTATACAGATTGATTGGGGCAACAGATACATAGTAAAATCTATAAGTAAAGCAGAAAATTTGAATTATATAAAATATTCACTTATCAATATGGAAAAAGATTATAAAATATATTTAACTATCTCAAAAGAAAATACAGGAGAACAATATATAATTTATAACAACTTAAAAAACATTATACGTATAGATAATAACTTAGTAACAATAAATAATAAAAGATTACCTAAAAATTCAGATTATTATATAAAATATATAAACAAATATAAAATATATAATTTATTTGATATAACAAAAATTGCAGGAGATGAGATTGATGAGATATAAAATAATAAATAATCTTAAATAAAAATAATTTAGTAGGTAATAAGTCATTACCTAGATAATGCACTATTTCAAATATAACAGGTAAAAATTAAGGAGTGGTAAATAATGGTATTAGATATTGAATTTTCATATTTGTGGGATAAAAATTATGCTTGGAGGATAAAACACATTGATAGAAGTGTTTTAAAAACTGGATTTAAAGATTTTGATTTACAAGTTTACGTTACAGATCATACATTTTTAAGTAATAATATGCTATCTTTAGGTTTAAAATCAGAAGATAAGATTAATGTTTGTAATGAGTATGAGAAAAGTTTAATAGAATATAAGGTTAAATCAATTAATAAGAAATATAAATTAAATAAAATTGAAAGATGTAAACATGGAGAAACATATTGGTATATAAATTTAAGATATGATGATAATTTATTTGAGTTAAGAGAAACAAAAGATGATTATATAGAATGGGATAACAATAGATATAAAATAGGTAATTATTTCAGAACAAAAGAATTAGCAAAAAAGAAAATAGACAAATTAATAAAATGTTTTTATGAGGATTAAGTATGTGGAATAAGACTACAAAATTTAATAGAGATTTTAAAAGAAAGTATAAACATAAGAATGATAAATTTGATACTTATACAAAATATTGGGTAAGTGATAAAGGTATAAGGTTAAAGAATGATAGACTTAAAAATTTAAAGTATTGGAAAAATTATTATAACAGACTATTCAGAAGAAAAAGGATAGAATTAGATGAGGTAGGGTTAAAAGGGAATTATTATATAAGATATTATAGAGGTATAGTTTGGAACAAATTTTATTAAGAGGAGAGCAGGGCTATGAGAATAAGTGGGGAATATGCAAGAGAAAAACAGAATAAACAAAATGGGGGTATATAGAGGTTACTTATACATAGTG
>ERZ773069.147-NODE-147-length-50821-cov-15.239649_pt1 | contig 50821 bp, 30 predicted proteins | sample MGYA00580619_ERZ773069 | MGnify/ENA primary metagenome ERZ773069 (study PRJEB29015, sample SAMEA2738007) | human oral metagenome | biome: human oral; feature: human-associated habitat; material: dental | place: China | collected 2108 ...
CTGCTCGATAATAAAACAAAATATGTTTAGGCTCTAATGACCGATTTGGGTTAAAAATAAGCTTAATAGATTACTGGTCTAAGAGTAGAGAAATAAATTAAAACGATTCTTCTTTTATATTAATCGGTGGGATTTGATCGTTTCCTGCCACTCATCAAATGACTTTGTAGATAATTCTTCTTGTTAGCCTCGTTTTCTAATATCTTTTATTTTCTTAAACTAATGTCGTATACTTTTGTCTACTTATTTACATATTCAAATGTGTCCTTTTTACAACCACATTCTCTTCTCTTTCATCTAAATATCTGCTCAACCCTTTTGTAGCCTACAAACTACGAGAAATTTATAATTATAAGTGTTTTATGTACTCTTTTGTTTGAAATAGAAATTAATAATACATTTTATGATTTAAAGTATAATTTTAATCGAAAAAAGATTGCTTCTTTTATAAATAATATTTATATTTGCACCAGATATGTTATAGAACGAATAACCTGTAAGAGTATTTACTCATCATTCGTCTAAAAAACTCTTCAAATAAGAGTTAAGATACCATAGGGATAAGTGTTGCATCTGATATTTGGTCACTAATAAATATGTATATATGAAGCAGGTTTACTATTTTATTTTCTTAATGCTACTGGCGTTCTCGTCAGTAAATGTAAAGGCTGACACAACCGTAAAAATCAAAGTAGATGATGTCAACAGAGTTTCAGTAAAAGTCAATTACATGCCCGTTGTCAATCTTGCCAACGGTATAAATGAAGTGACTGTACCTCAATATGGTGCTTTAACCATTGAGGCGAAACAAGGTTATTACTTAAAGAGCGTCCTCAAGACGATTGATAATGATAACTCTGCACCACAGACTATTAATAATCTAACCAGTTGCAACATCTATGTTTCGGATGCAGACAACAATAAGCTCTTCACTGTTAAAAGTGCTGACTTAGCTGCAGCTCGCACAGGTTCATGTACTGTAAAGGTTGATAATGCCTCAAAAGTGAGGGTGTCACGCAATGAATCACGCACGTCAGTAGAGTTACAAAATGGTGAAAACACGGTTAAATGGATTCCTAATACCGAGAAAACGCTTGTAATTACCAATGCTAATTATGGCGATGCCCCTATATATAAGGTGACCCTCGACGGTAACGACGTAGCTTCTTCAGGTGGTCAATACTTTGTAACGCTGACTGCAGGCTGTGTTGTAGATATTAAAGCCGATTATCCAGACGTATCTTATCCTGTTAAATTCAACTTTACTGACGAGAATGCAAAGGGTGTTATCTCAAAGGTAATGGCTGATGGTGAGGAAGTTAAGAACTACAATGATGCCGATTTCAAGCTGAAAGCAGGAACAAAATTGTCATTAACTTTCGACCAAAACAACTATGCCTTAGATGCTTTTAAGGTTAATGGGACTGCCGTTACGATATATGGTAACTACGAATGTTACGTGAAAGACAATCTTGTCTTTGATGTTCAGGCACATAAATATGCTACAGTAAAGGCTGTGTTGACTGTTGATAACGCAGCAAATATCACAGCTTATGAGGGACAAAGCTATAATAATAAGGTGATAACGCTACAGAATGGCAGTAATAATATTGAGTTAGGTGAGAAGAATAATCTCATTCAAATAAAGCCAAACAGCGGTTGTAAGATTGAGTCAATCAAGGCAAACGGAACTCCTGTAACAGCCAATTACGAAGGAGCATACGAGATAAGATTAACCGATGGAATGGCGATTGAGGTTACGACATCAGCCATTGTGCGCGACCAGAAGGCAACAGTTTTCATTGACGACATCAGCCTTGCGAACTATGGATTCAACTTCTACCGCTCTGACCACTCAACCGTAAAGATGCAGACAGGTGAAAACACTGTCATGTTCTCAGCCGACGATCATCACTTCATGCTTGGTGCATACGGTAATGACTTGAGTAAGATGGTGGTTAAACTTAATGGAACGAAACTTAACCCAACTTATCCTGGCGGCACAAGCTTTGAGTTTGATTTGAATAATGGCGACCGTCTGGAGGTCCTTCTCAAGGGCGAAACAAATGGCATTGAAGCCATAGAGTCAGTAAAGCAAGGCAAGGCTGTAGTCTATCGTCTTGATGGAAAGCGCATAGAAGACACACAACTGCCTAATGGAGTATATATTATTAACGGTAAAAAAGTTATAGTTAACAAGCGATGAGAAAAATTCTACTCACTGTATTTTGTTTATGTTCGGTAGGATTAGCTTACGGTCAGTCGAAGATTGACCTACAAAGTCAGTTGGAACTGTTCAAACTCCGTAACACTTCCATTCCTACCTACAACAGTCGTACACGTTCGTTTGAACGTCCAAAGAGTGTACCAGAGAACACAATGGCAATGGTCGAACTGAAGGATCAGAACGGCCGTGCAGACTTAGAGGCACAAGGAGTAAGGGTGCTGCGAGTACGTGGTAATATTGCCATTGTCGTGGCTCCAATAAAAGATATTGAGCGTATTGCAGACTTGAAGTGCGTTCGTCGTATGGAACTCCCACGTCGTGTCTATCAGAAGATGGATGTCGTTCGTAAGGAGATTGGTGTGGATAAGATTCACCAAGGTATCGACCTCCCACAGGCTTACACTGGTAAAGGCGTTGTAACGGGTATTGTTGATGGCGGTATTGACCCTAACCATATCAACTTCCTCAAGCCAGACGGCAGCACACGTTTCGGTTATATCAGTAAGATTACAGCCAGCCAGTCGAATAAGGATGGTTATCAATTCGATAACTATTACCCTCGTGCCGTGCTTGACACCATGACAAATCGTGATAATGCATACGCTATTGAGGACTTTACGACCGATTCCTACACTACGTTCCATGGTACTCACACTACTGGAATCATGGCAGGTGGATATAAAGGCGATATCACCTATGCTAAGACTAACGATAACGACAGGTCTTATAAAGTGGTTGGTCCTAATCCTTTCTATGGTTGTGCGACAGAGTCAGAGCTTGTTGCTTCGTGCGGTGATTTGCGTGACCAGTATATTGCATTTGGTGTTGATGATGTCGTACAGTATTCACTACTATCAGGAAAGAAGCCAAAGCCATGTGTTATCAACCTTTCATTAGGTAGTAACATTGGTGTACACGACTCTACAAGTGTAATGAATCGTTTCCTTGCAGAGGAAGGAAAACACGCTATTATCTGTGTTGCTGCAGGTAACGAAGCGAACATGGGCATCGCATTAAAGAAGAATTTTACCGCTGCAGATGAGACGGTTAAGACTTTCCTCACGCCAATGCAGCCAGATACTTTGCGTTCTGGAGGTAAGACCTACTTTAATCTTCGTAACGGACAGATAGCTGCTTATAGTAATGACTCTACTGCGTTCGAGTTACAAATTGTTGTTACTAATGCAAATCGTCGTAATCGTGCTGTAGCCAGAATTCCTATTTTAAAGAATACAAATGGTCAACCTGTGACCTATGCATCAGGTGGTAATGACTATTCAATGTCAGGCGCTGTGATTGACCCAAACTTTGCGAAAGCGTTTGATGGTTACGTCACAGCAGCTTCTGCTATAGATGCTGAAACGGGCCGTTACTATGCTATGGCGCAGATAATGACCAGTGATAACCAGAAAGAAAATCAGGATGGGCACTATAAACTGGCGTTGGAAATAAAGAGTAAGAAGCCTGGACAGCGTGTTGAAGTTTATAGCGATGCACAGTTTATCTACTTCGATAGTAACAAGCAGGAGGGTTTCGTAAGCGGAACACGCAATGGTTCTATCAGCGATATGGCATGTGCTGCAAACATCGTTACTGTTGGTAGCTACAATGTACGCAACCACTGGTCTTCTCTCGACGGCTTTGTTTATGGTTACAACAAGCGAGGTGATGAAGATGACTTCCCTGAAGGCGAGGCTTCACGCTTCTCTTCTTTCGGTACATTAGCCGATGGTAGAAATCTTCCACACGTATGTGCTCCGGGCGCATCTATCATCTCTTCTGTCAACACATACGCTGTAGAGAATCAAGAGTTAGGATATACTGACATGGCATTGCAGGGTAGATTGGAGAAAGGTGGTAAGAAATACTACTGGCATCAATCACTCGGAACATCCATGGCTACGCCCGTTGTGGCTGGTGCTATTGCCCTCTGGCTTGAAGCAAACCCAAGTTTGACAGTCAAGGATGTAATCCGTATCATTCAGCAGACTGCTCGTAAGGATAACTTTGTTACTAATACAGGTGACCCAGTACAGTGGGGAGCTGGTAAGTTTGACGCTTACGCTGGCTTGAAGCAGGTACTAAAAGAAAAGGAAACCAATGGTATTAATGGCGTAAGATACGCTGAGAGTCAGGCAGTACCTGTCATCACAATGACTGGCGAACGTTCTTTCTCAGCCTTCCTTGCTGGTGCAAAGCAGCTGAACTTACGTGCTTACTCACTTAGCGGACAGTTAGTTCACTCGCTCTCAGCACAAGGTGACGAACTCAACGTTAATGCTTCTTCATGGAACAAGGGCGTTTACTTGATTCAAGTAAATGGTGGTAAGGCACAACGTATCGTTATCTACTAAGGCTTGATACATATCGGATAATATTCCCAAAGGATAGGACTAAGACTCCTAACCCTTGGGAATACGATAAGTAAACATAAGCTATAAAATAAGAACACAATAATATTTATATTTATATGAAGCACAAATTTACTTTTTTGCCATCATTCCTCCTCTTAGTGATGGCTATGTTGTGGAGTTCGCTTGCTGCCCATGCGCAAGACGAAGTTTTGATTCGATTCCACACCAATGTGCCTGAAAAGGCAAAAAAATCTGGTGTGGCTGCACAGGTCTCTTTTGTGTTGGGTTCTAAATCTGACAAGGCCGATGTATCTATCGACTATGGTTCTGGTGATACCGAAGTTGAGATTAAGAAAGCTATTGTTGAGAATGATAATGGCGAACAGACCATTAAAGGTACTCTCTGTACAAGTGCTGTGACAGATGCAGGCTGGGTAACGATTTCTGGTGACCCAGATGACCTCTATTTCTTCAATGCTTCTGGCAACGAGATCGACCAGATTCAGTTTAATGACAACCTGAAACTACAAGTCTTGAACTTAGAGCATAACAACTTAAAGTCACTCAACATCGACCGTTTGCAGAGCTTGAACATTATCTATTTGCAGGATAATCCTTTCTCTGCTACAACTCCATTGATGATTGGTCGTATGCCAAATCTTATGGTGTTGGAGGTTCCACAGATTGGACATATCTCTCCAAACTTCACGCTTAAGAACTTTCCTAATCTCCGTTCGTTTGATGCTTACCACACTATCAGTCTCAAGACAGCAGATCCAACAAGCTGTCCATATCTGCAGCGTTTGAGTCTTGACATGACAAGTGTTGAAAGTGTAGACCTCTCAAAGAATCCAGAATTGCAGATTCTCAACGTGGGTGACTCTCGTGTAAAGACACTTGATCTTAGCCATAACCCTAAGATTACACAGCTCTATATCTCTCACTCTTCTGGAACTGTCAATACTGACGTGAAGTTTGAGACCATTGATGTATCTCATTGTCCTGAACTTTACTACTTCTATTGTGGTGGTAATAACTTGAAAGAACTTGATTTAAGAAGCAATCCAAAGCTCTTTACGCTCTCTTGTGATCGTAACCTCTTGAGAAAGCTCGACGTTAGTCAGAACCCTGCACTCTATAGTGTCAACGTACGTTATAACTATATGGACTTTGCTACACTGCCAGAGCCAGGCAACTGGTTTGAGTATTACCACGAGCAAAACCCTATGGAGTTGAACGATACATATAAGGTAGGTGATGTCATCGACCTTAGTAAGCGTGTGCTTCGTGCAAATACAACGACTCAGGCAAGACTCTATCGTGTTCCAAAGGCTGACCCAACAAAGCCAGTAGAGTTAGACGATAGCTATTACTCATACGAGGCTGGTAAGGTAACATTGAAGAAAGCTCTTGATGAAGAGGTCTTTGTTCAGTTCACTAATAGCCGACTCAGAGACTATCCTATCCGTACAGAGAACTTCCGTGTGAAGACTGTTGCCGAGTTTGGTAAGGATGTGAAGGCTGTTGAAATGTCAAGTCTTGGATCAGAAGGTTCTCCTGTTAACATGTCGGTGGGTATCCTTGGTGCTACAGCAGCTAATCCTGTAACAGTAAAGGTTGACTTAGGTGATGGAGAAACAAAGCCATTCCAGATTAAGGAAGAGCGTCCTGCTACAGCAAATATTGCTACTACACGTACTGGCGCAGGTAACATTATCATATATGTCCCACAAGATAAGTACGTAACAAGTCTTGAATCTGATGGTCAATACATTGATAACATCGATCTCTCTGCACTTACAGAACTTCGCATATTGACGTTGAAGAATGCAGGTCTTACTACTATTGACCTCTCTTACAACAATAAGCTTGAGAAACTCGACCTCTCTCATAATCAGCTAAATCGTGTTGATCTTCGTGGTCCATCATCTTATTTTAATAAGAGTAAGTTGACTGATATCAATATTAGTCATAACCAAGTTGACTCATTGCTCTTCCATAGCATCTATGGCGTAACGAAGCTGAACGTAAGTCATAACAAACTGAATAAGTTGGATCTTAAGGATGCCGACAACTTGCGTATGCTTGATATCTCTAACAATAAGTTCACTCGTCTCCTCCTTAATCACAGCGAACTCATCGAGGATATCAATGTGGCAAACAACGAACTTACCGAGGTGAAGATTCCACCAGTAGCACCAGTTAAGAAGTTGAATGTTAGTGGTAACTACTTCACATTGGCAAATATGCCTAACGACTTCGGCCTAACTCGTGGCAACTTTATCTATGCACCACAGCATGTACTGCAGATTTCAACCTCTTCACCAGGTATTGATCTCTCTGAACAGTATATAACAAAGGATGGTTCAACAACTAACTTTGTATGGAAGAAGAAAGATGGTACACCGTTACAGTTGGGTACAGACTATACCATTACCAATGGTTCAGCTAAGTTCACCAACCTTGCGCTCGACTCTATCTATTGTGAGATGACGCATGCTGCCTACCCTGATTTCGAAGGTACGAATGTCTTTAAGACAACTTATGTTCATCCTATCGCCTTCCCTAAATATGAGTTGGCATCATTTACTACTGTCAACCAGACCGATAGCGTAGTATTGTCTCTTGCAAGCTATGTTCCTGGTAAGTCTGTTTACTTCGAGTGGGGCGGCAATGGTAATGTCACACAGTATACACTTGGAGAGACTTACAAGATCTTCCAAGCTAAGTCAAAGCCAAATACAAAGGTACGTGTACTTGTTGCTGAGCCTGATGATAAGGTGAAAGTCTTCAGTGTTGCAAACGTTAATATGACTAATGTAGACCTCACAGGTTTGAAGGAAGCAAAGCTCATTTCTATAACTCATGCCGGACTGACATCTGTTAAGCTCCCTGCAGCACCAAATCTTACTGATTTGAACCTTGAAGCAAATGAGTTGACTGATATTGATTTATCAGCTTTCCCAAAACTTAATTTCATCTCGTTAACGGGTAATAAGATTAAGAACTTCGACTTGTCAAAGGCACCAAACCTTGGTATTGCTTACCTCTCAAGCAACAAGATGAAGGAAATCAAGCTTGACAACCCTAAGCTTTGGAACCTTGACTTGAGCGATAACGACCTCGAAAGCGTGTCACTCGACAAGCTTCCTCAGTTAGAGCAGTTGTGGTTGAATGCTAATAAGTTGACAAAGGTTGACGTATCAAAGAATACCAACCTTAGAGTTCTCAACGTCGTAGGCAACCGTCTGAAGTTCTCTACAATGCCATTGCCAAGCAACAACGGTAAACGATTTGATAGATACTCTTACAACCTTCAGGCACCAATCGATGTTAAGTGCGTTGATGGTAAGGTTGACCTCAGCTCTGAAGCTGTCGTTGGCGGTGAGATGACAACCTACCACTGGTTCATCGGTAATGTGACCTATAAAGATGGCGAGTTACAAGGTGAGAAGTTAGAGGTCAATGATGAGTATACCGTTGAGAATGGTGTAACTACATTGAAGCTCACTCAGCCTATCACCAACCTTGTTTGTGTGATGTCGAACGATAACTTCCCTAATGCACTTATCTATACAAACTATATCGCGTTCACACCTGCAACAGGCATTGATGCTGTTACAGCTGATAAGGATGTTAAGATTCAGTTCTTCGATGGTGCAATTAGCGTTCTTGGCGCACAGAATAGTACAGTTGCTATCTACTCAATCGATGGGAAACTTGTTTACCAGGGTAGGGTGGCTGACGATAGCACACGCATCTCTCTTGCTCGTGGTACCTACATCGTACGTGTAGGAAACAAGGCAGCAAAGATTAGCGTAAAGTAAATTAGTAGTTAATAAATAGTCAATCCCCTTGTTTGTTGTAGAATACTTATTCGGCAACAACAAGGGGATTCTTTTGTTTATGTAGCCTTATAAAGTCTAATAAAGATTCTTCTTGCTTCTATCTCGGTGACAAATTGCAATCTTTTAGTACTTAACACCATTGGTGCTCACCATCAGCACGACGTGTGCTAAGCATCGATACGATAGCCGATGAGGGTAGGAGAGTGACTTTATAATCATTAGAATGAATAGAATAGGTCATGTCCAGAATAGCAACAAAAAAGATTAAGAGGTCCTTAGCATGAAGATGAACGTAGACAATAACTTCTTTGGCTGTCTTAACCTCTAATAGGTTATTATCCTGCATTGCCTTTCATCTTTATTTGTCTACATTGAAAAGAATGTCTCATCATTTCATAATCCCGAAGGCTCAATAACATCTTACGAACAGTTTTTACATAGGTAAATAAGAAAGTAACGTATACAAAAACAGATACATGGTTAAAATTCGTCATAAAAGATTAGATTATATGCCTTTTAATCCTTATCTTTGCACACACTAAATAATACTTATGGACTGGTTAATTGATATTTTTTCGGCAGAGAAACAGGATACGGTAGCCCATATTATGCTATTGTATTCTATTGTCATTGCCTTGGGTATCTACCTTGGCAAAATTAAAATTGGAGGTATTTCGCTTGGCGTTACCTTTGTGTTGTTTGTGGGCATTCTTGCTGGTCACATTAAATTTACAGGACCTATCCCCGTATTGACCTTTGTACAAGACTTTGGATTGATTCTTTTCGTCTTTATGATTGGTCTGCAAGTCGGACCGGGCTTCTTTGAAAGTTTCGGTAAAGGCGGTCTGAAGTTGAACATTCTTTCGACGGTGGCAATCCTGCTCAACGTCCTTGTGATGTTTGCTTGTTATTATATTTTCTTTGACACGCAGGACAAGACAAATCTTCCTATGATGGTCGGCACGCTCTATGGTGCTGTGACGAACACTCCTGGTCTTGGTGCTGCGAATGAAGCACTCCACAGTGTGTTCAAGAATGGCATGGACTTCGACATCGCTTCTGGTTACGCTTGTGCTTATCCTTTGGGTGTGGTTGGTATCATCAGTGCGACGATTGCTATCCGTTATATCTGTAAGGTAAACCTTCAAGAGGAGAATGAAAAGCTGAATGAGGAAGAAGCTGAGAATCCTCATGCAAAGCCTTACACAATGTATTTGAAGGTACAGAATGCGTATATCGCAGGACGTAAGCTCGAAGAAATATCAGAATTCCTTAATCGTGACTTCGTTTGTACACGTCTTATGCACGAAGGTGTATTGTCTGTTCCTACCTTAGATAATGTTTTTGAGTTAGGCGATGAGATTCTCGTTGTCAGTGCAGAGGGTGATGCAGCTGCCATCCGTGCTTTCATCGGTCCAGAGATTGAAGTAGACTGGCACGAGGAAGACCAGCCACAACAGTTGGTTAGCCGTCGTATTGTTATCACCAATAGCAAGATTAACGGAAAGACTTTGGGCGATATGCATTTCCGTTCAGTATATGGCGTGAACGTAACACGTATCAGCCGTCAGGGTATGGATCTCTTTGCTGGTCGCAACCACCGTTTTATCGTGGGTGACCGTATCATGGTTGTTGGTCCAGAAGAGAACGTAAACCGCGTTGCTTCTATGATGGGTAACTCTGAAAAGCGCCTTAACGCACCAAATATTGCAACCATCTTCGTTGGTATCATCGTTGGTATCATCTTCGGTACGTTGCCAATTGCGATTCCTCACATGCCTGTACCAATGAAACTGGGTCTTGCAGGTGGTCCGTTGGTTATCGCTATTCTTATTGGTCGTTTTGGTTATCGAATGGGACTTGTGACCTATACTACAACGTCAGCGAATATGATGCTCCGTGAGATTGGTTTGGCACTCTTCTTGGCTTCCGTAGGTATCAAGGCAGGTGCAACCTTCTGGGACACCGTAGTACAGGGTGACGGATTGAAGTATGTGTACACAGGTTTTATCATTACGATTGTTCCAATCCTTATTGTCGGCACTATTGCTCGTTTGAAGTATAAGTTCAATTACTTCACGATTATGGGTATGCTTGCCGGAACCTATACCGATCCACCAGCCTTGGCTTATGCTAACTCTATCTGTGCAGGTGAGGCTCCAGCTATAGGTTACTCAACAGTTTATCCGCTCAGTATGTTCCTTCGAATCTTCCTGGCGCAGGTAATTGTACTATTCTTCTGCCAGATTTAGGAAAGAATAAGATTAAAACGGAAAATAATTAGGGTGTATCAAATTTCTGATACACCCTATTTTTATTCTCTTAAACCCAAATCGGTCATCAGAGCCTAAACATATTTTGTTTTATTATCGAGCAGATTGTCTGTCTTTAGGACGCAGGCGTAGCGGTCTACGTTAAGTTACCAAGGCAGGCAAGATGCCGACAAGAGAATAAAAGATGTTAGGAAACAATACAAAAACAGGAATTCCTGAAACATTGTGGTCTAATGACCGATTGGGGTTAAATGTGTGAGAGAATGTTTTACTCTAAATACAAAGTCCTTAGCTATCTGTTTTCTTACCACAAAGTTTCCTCTTAAGCCTCTGAATTTACTTTACATTATTTCGTTGTTTATTTGCCCCAAATGGCTCTAAAACCTCTTTTTACATCTCCTTTGTAACTTCCTTTATATCAATCTATTGTAAAACTGCTTTTTAAAAGGTACTTAGTAAGGTTTCAAAAGGGCGTTAGTTAGCCCTTAAAAGGGCATCTTTTACAAGCCAATTGGGCGTTAATTGCAAGCTAATTTATGCCCTTCTCAATTCGAATATTAGATTTTTCTTTACATTATCTTGCTTTTCCACTATATCTTAAATTTAAAAAGTAAATAGTTGATACATGAAACCTTTTACTTGAAATAGGTATAGCAGATTGAAATATTCATTATGAGTTTTGACGTATTGTACAAGCTTTTCGTCTATTTAAAAAGGTAGATAGATGGAATTATCGAAATTTTATAATTTTAATTTAAGATGTTTTTTTGGAGTTTTCTTGTTTCTTTTGTATCTTTGCGTTAGTTAAACATTTACAAACCTTTTAAATGTTTTATCCTAAATAATTATATCTGAAACTTCAAAGTCTTTATCGCCCATGATAAAAGGCTCTTAAAAGATTTAAACCTGTAAGTTAAATAATTAAAGAAAAAGTAACCATCTCTATGTATATGAAACAAAAGTATAGTCGATTTTCCAAATGGATTTTAAGAAATATCTTTGGGACTGATGTTAATGTGTACAAGCGTGAACTTCGGGAACATAATCATATACCTCAGAAAACCGGATTCAAAGGGGTGGGAAAATCCCGAACAATATATTATAGGGTCATATATAACACTAAAGAAGATAGATTTTGAGTTATATTATGAATCAACAGTTTGGGAGGCGATGGATGAAGAAGGTGTGTGAACAATATATTCTATAAATTCTACGTTAAGTTGTTATTATTTATCCAAAGAAAGTTGATTATACAGCCTAATATATTTGTACTTATGAAAATTAATATAGTAAAAGAAGACCCACGAGTAAAAAAAGTACATGAGGAGTTCTTAAGACAAAATCCTAATTTCGAGCATGAGGAAGGAAAGAATAAAAAAAACACTAATATGACAGGCTGTTTTATATTTGTGTTGTCCTTATGGATTTGTGCGTCTTATTCTTTTTTTGTTTGGATTTTCGACTGGCATGAAGGAATTCTGGCACTAATAGATATTATTTTACTCAATGGATGCTTTGTGTTTCTCTTTCTTGCTGCACTTTTGTCTGTAATTATTAAGCGTGAGAAACAACTCGTTGGTATGATTATTCTTTTAGGTTATGGAATACTTGTCTGTATGTATTGTTTACCTAATCTCTACGATGCTTCTTTTGATTTGATTACTGGTGAAACACAAATAACCGAAGGTACATTTACAATGTATCAGAAACGTAAGAGTTATGGAGTTTATCACATTGCATTTGATGATAAACCTCATAAGGAATATTGTGATAACCCCCAAATCAATGATGCGACGCATGACATGCTTTTAAATGCAAATGTCATTCGGATCAAACAATGGAAACGGTCAGGTGTTATTCAATCTGTTGAAATAATATCTAAGAAAACCCTATCTAATATGGATATAAACTAAACCCGATATTGATAATCTTATTTTAGAAAAACGATGTACTAAGCCTTTTAGTAGTAAAGGTTATGAGTCTATCTTGTTCTCCAAGGAGTCTATTCTTTGTTTAGTTTTTTGTTTCAAACTTAGAATTTACTTTGTTACCTTGTCTTTTTTTACCTTATTTTTATTCTGCCTCCCCTAATCTTTTGTCTTCCTTTAAATCAGCAATTTTGATCATTTACACGCCCATTTACATGTAAACAAAACTTATCAACATGTAAACAAAATCCTATTTTTCTTTTATAACTAATACCATGTTCAGATGTTCACTTGTCAACTTGTCAAGTAAAACCTGTTTACTTGTCAACTAAACACCCTTCTGTTTATAATTATAAGTGTTTTATGTACTCTTTTGTTAAAATCAGTAAGCATTCAAGTAAATTTTAATAGAAAATGTAATTTTGCTCGAAAAATGCTTGCAACTTATATAAATAATATTTAAATTTGCATCCCATGAAAGTAATAATCTTTTTATATTGTGAAAAAACAGCAATATATTTAGGTTTAAAACTCATCTCTAATAAAATGTTTCAGAAAGGAACAAAATCGTAAAGTTTAGCGAAACAGTTACACAATAATATTTTTAATAATCAAAAGAGATCTATGGAGAAAAGAATTACTCTCTTTTTGTTTGGTCTTATCCTGTCATTAGGAACAGCGTTTGGTCAGGCAAAGATTAACGGAACCGTAGTTTCTCAGGACGATGGAGAAGCCATTATCGGAGCATCTGTTATGGTACAAGGTACTACGACGGGTACAGTTACCGATATTGATGGTCACTTCACTATCGACGTTCCTGCAGGAAAGAAACTCGTAGTCAGTTACATTGGTATGGTCACTCAGACCGTAACAGCAAAAGATGGCATGAAGGTTGTCCTCTCTAATGACAATCATCAGCTTACTGAGGTCGTCGTAACGGGTATGACCCAGCAAGACAAACGCCTCTTCTCTGGTGCTGCTACCAAGATTGATGCTTCAAAGGCTAAGCTCGATGGTATGGCGGATGTGAGCCGTTCGCTCGAAGGTCGTGCTGCCGGTGTGAGCGTTCAGAATGTGTCTGGTACGTTCGGTACTGCTCCTAAGATTCGTGTTCGTGGTAACACGTCAATCTTCGGTTCATCAAAACCTTTGTGGGTTGTTGATGGTGTCATCATGGAAGACATTGCCAATGTTGATGCAAGTTCTTTGTCATCAGGTGATGCAAAGACTTTGATTTCTTCTGCTATTGCAGGATTGAATGCTGACGACATTGAAAGTTTCCAGATTCTGAAGGACGGTTCTGCTACATCTATCTATGGTGCTCGTGCTATGGCAGGTGTGATTGTTGTAACAACAAAGAAGGGTAAGGCTGGTCAGAGCCATTTGAGCTATACTGGTGAGTACACTCTCCGTTTGAAGCCAAGCTATAAGAACTTTAATATCATGAACTCACAGGACCAGATGGAGGTTTATCGTGAGTTGGAGAAGAAGGGCTATTTGAATTATGCCGAGATTGCTAACGCCTCTACAAGTGGTGTTTATGGTCGTATGTATCAGCTCATCTCTGAGTATGATGCTACTAAGGGACAGTTCGGTCTTGAGAATACACAGGCTGCACGTGACGCTTATCTGCGTGCTGCTGAGTATCGCAATACTGACTGGTTCGACCAGCTTTTCTCAAGTTCAATCATGCACAACCACTCTGTGAGTGCTTCTGGTGGTACAGACAAGGGTCAGTACTATGCTTCACTCTCTGCCATGTACGATCCAGGATGGTATAAGTCAAGCCGTGTTCAGCGTTACACTGGTAACATCAATACGACTTACAATATTAATAAGAAGATCGGTTTGAACCTTATCGCTAATGCTTCTTATCGTAAGCAGAGAGCACCGGGTTCATTGAGTCGTACGATTGACCCATCAACTGGTGCTGTTAGTCGTGCTTTCGATATCAACCCTTACTCTTACTCTCTGAACACTTCACGTACACTCGACCCAACTGAGTCATATACACGTAACTATGCTCCGTTCAATATCTTCAATGAGTTGAATAATAACTACATGGACTTGAATGTACACGACTTCCGTATACAGACAAGTATTGACTATAAGCCAATAACAAAGTTGAAGCTTACTGCGTTGGTAGCTGTTAAGAGTGCTGCTTCAACGATGGAGCATATCGTTCGTGAAAACTCTAATCAGGCTTTGGCTTATCGTGCAATGGGTACAACAACTATCCGCGATGCCAATCCTTATCTTTATACTGATCCTGACAACCCATTTGCTCTTCCAGAGTCAATCCTCAAAGAGGGTGGTATTCTTGACAGAACAGGTAACCACTTCTTTGGTTGGGATACCCGTCTTTCTGCTGCTTACAACGATGTATTCAATGATACACACATCGTAAACCTCTATGCTGGTGTTGAGAGTAATAGCGTTGACCGTAAGGCTACTTTCGACCGCGAGTGGGGTATGATGTTTGATGCTGGTGAGATTGCTAAGCTCAACTACCGTGCATTCAAGATGTTCCAGGAGCAGGGTTCTGACTACTATGGTTTGTCTAATACCCACATCCGCAGTCTTGCTTACTTCGGTACAGGTACCTATTCTTATAAGGGTCGCTATCAGATGACTGGTACTTTCCGTTATGAGGGTACTAACTATCTGGGTAAGGCTACATCAGCTCGTTGGTTGCCAACCTATAACGTTTCTGGTGCATGGAACGCACATGAGGAAGAATGGTTTAATAAGGTGTTTAAGCAGGCGTTGACACATGCTACATTCCGCTTGAGCTACTCACTTACTGGTGACCGTCCTCCTGTAACTAACTCATTGCCAATCTTCACAGCAACAGTGCCTTGGCGTCCATTTACTTCTATTCAGGAGATTGGTTATGGTGAGCGTTTCGGTAACAAGAACCTTACTTATGAGAAGAAGCGTGAGTTCAACCTTGGTTTTGACTTTGGTTTCCTTGACAACCGAATCAATCTTACAACTGATTTCTACTGGCGTCGCAATAGTGACCTTATTGGTTACGTGAACCATCCACAGCTGGGTTCTTATAACCTTGCTAACGTTGCTTCAATGAAGTCTAATGGTATGGAGCTTTCATTGAATACACATAACATCAAGACAAAGGACTTCAGTTGGGAATCTAACTTTATCTTCTCATGGACACACAATGAGATCACAAGTCTCTTCACCCATGCACGTGTTATCGACCTCGTACAGGGAACTGGTTATAGTCTTGTAGGTTATCCTGTAAACTCTATCTTTAGCATTCCATTTGCTGGACTCAATGGTGAGGGTTTACCTACATTCATGAACGAGGATGGTAGAAGAACTATCTCTGGTCTTAACCTCCAGGAGCGTGATCAGGAGAAGATTAAGTATCTGAAGTTCGAAGGTCCTGCCGACCCAACTACAACGGGTTCATTCGGTAACGTCTTCCGTTATAAGAACTGGGACCTCAACGTATTCGTTACTTATAGTTTTGGTAATAAGGTTCGTTTGAACCATATCTTCAGCAATCGCTATGACGATATGGATGCTTTGCCTAAGGAGTTCCGTAATCGCTGGACATACAGTGGTGATGAGGCTGTTACGAATATCCCTGTAATCGCTTCACGTCGTCAGAACCGCAACAACTCACAGTTGGATGTTGCTTACAATGCTTATAACTATTCTGATGTTCGTATCGCAAAGGGTGACTTCATTCGTATGAAGGAAATCTCATTGGGTTACACTTTCCCTGCAGCAATGATTAGAACTATTGGCGTTAGCAGTTTAGCTTTGAAGCTTCAGGCAACTAACCTCTTCCTCTTCTATTCAGATAAGAAACTGAACGGTCAGGATCCAGAGTTCTTCAATACAGGTGGTGTGGCTGCACCAGTTCCAAAGCAGTTCACCTTGACATTGAGATTAGGTCTTTAATATTTTAACGGAGGCTTCAGATTCAGCTGAGAATATCCAAATGTTGATAGTAACATTGGAGTTCCTAACAAGGCAAATGGTTGTAAAATGATACAGCCATTAGACAATAAAGAGATGCTGAATCAGAACCAGAAGTAATTTAATATAGAACGAATATGAAAATTAAGAATATCATATATAAGGGCAGTTTGATGCTTGCATCTGTAGCGATACTTGCATCTTGTGCTGACCAATTGGATACGTTGCCAGACAACCGTACGACTTTGGACACACCAAAGAAGATTGCGGGTCTGCTTGTGACAGCCTATCCTGACCGTACACCGACGCTCTTTAACGAGTGGATGTCTGATAATACCGATTACATGGGAGCGCAGAATAGCCAGGGTAACCGTGGTGGTGATCAGTACTTCTTCTGGCAAGAGCAGACTGAAGGTGGTAATGACTCTCCTGAGCAGGTGTGGATGCTTTATTATGAGGGTGTCTATAAGGCTAATGAAGCTTTGGCTGCCATTGAGGATCAGGGCGGTCCAAAGAACGATATACTTCGTAATTCAAAGGGTGAGGCTTTGCTCATTCGTGCCTATGACCACTTTATCCTTGCTAATGAATTCTGCCGTCCTTATAATGGCAAGACCAGTACAAAGGATGCTGGACTCTATTATGCAACAGGAATTGCAGACTTCTCTGCAGCTGCAGAACAGAGTAATCGTGGTACTGTAGCTGATGTCTATGCAAAGATTGCTGCTGATATTGAGGCTGGTATCCCATTGCTTAACGATACATATGAGGTGCCAAAGTATCACTTCAATAAGCAGGCTGCTTATGCTTTTGCAACTCGTTTCTACCTCTATTATGAGAAGTGGGAGAAGGCAAAGGAATATGCTGATAAGCTCTTAGGTAGTAACCCTGCTGCTTCTTTGCGTGACTATAGAGCATTGCAGGCTATGCCACTGAGTAAATCAGAGCAGGCTGTAAAGATTGCTGAGGCTTATTGTAGTGCTTCTGCAAATTGTAATCTCCTTGTTCAAACCAGTGTCAGCAACGCAGGTATGGCAATTGCACCATGGTTAACCAGTAAGCGTTATACACTTACTAACTACTTGTCAGAGACAGAGTTATTCCAGAGTAATAACATCTGGGGTACATCGTCAAACCTCATTTGGAAGCCATTTACTGTTAATTCAGGTGAGAGTAACTTCGCTTTATTGATGAAACTTCCACGTGAGTTTGAGATTCGTAATACCACAACAGGCTCTGGTTATCTCCGCACATTGAATGTTGACTTCACGATGGATGAGGCTTTGCTCAATCGTGCAGAGGCTGAAATCATGCTTGGTCAGAATGATGCTGCTTGTGCAGATATGACTATTTGGATGAAGAACTTCTTCAATACCAATGTGACCCTTACCCCAACAAGTGTACAAACTTACTTCAAGACAGTTCCATATGCATATGCTGATGCTGCTAAGATGGTACCAAGTTTCAAGAAGCACATCAGCCCTCGCTTCACTATTGATGCTGAAGGCTCAGTGCAGGAGTCACTCTTACAGTGCTTGCTGAACTTCCGTCGTATCGAGACCGTACATCAGGGGATGCGTTGGATGGATATCAGACGTTACAATATCGAGATTCCACGTCGTCTGATTGGTGCTAATGGTAGACCTTCAAAGAACCTTGATTGGTTGGAGAAAGACGACCCTCGTCAGGTGGTACAGATTCCACAGAGTATTCGTGAGGCTGGTGTTGCAGGCAACCCAGCCAAGGCTCTTGTAGCAGGTGCGAAGCTCGTTGACCTTTCTCAGTACAAATTGCCAGTACTTTCAGCGGTCAATCAGTATTCTGCTCCAGTAAGTGCACACTCTTTTTAATAGCTAATTAAAGGATTAAGAAATGAAGAAAAACATATTAGCTTTATCGCTATTGGCGGCAGTGACAGCAGGCTTCACTGCTTGTTCAGACGATAATTTGTCAAGCGAGAGCGTTATCAAGCCTTCTAAGACGGCAAACACTGTCTTTGACAAGTGGCTGTACAAGAACTTCGTAGTACCTTATAACATTCAAATACAGTGGCGTTATGAGGACAATGAGTCGGATATGTCTTACTATGATGTGCCAGCCGATTCAGCTCAGTCTGTGGAGTTAGCGCATATTGTGAAGTACACTTGTGTAGAGGCTTATACCGAAGCTGCAGGTATTGATTTCACACGTCGCTTCTTCCCAAAGCTCTTCAGCTTCTTGGGTGAGTTCGAGTATGAGAACAATGGTAATATAAAACTCGGTACTGCTGAGGGTGGAAAGAAGATTCGTCTCTTGGGTGTTAACCATCTTGATAGATTCAAGAACAATCGCACCTACCTGGATGAATACTACCTCAAGACGATTCACCACGAGTTTGCTCACATCGTTAACCAAACAAAGGACTACCCACGTGAGTTTGGTAAGGTAACCCCAACAGGTTATGTTAATGACTCATGGAGTTCTGAGAAGTATGGAACGGGCTATGAGAAGCGTGGTTTCGTTACAGCCTACTCACAGAAGGAAGAGCGTGAGGACTTTGCTGAGGTGGTAAGTACTTACATTATCTCTACCGATGCACAGTGGAAGGCTCTCCTCAAGAAAGCAACCATTGTGGATGCGAATGGTGCAGAAGCAAAAGAGCAGCCAGGTGTAACAGCTATTGAGAAGAAGCTCGAGATTGCTAAACGTTACTATAAAGAGACCTTTAATGTCGACCTTGATAAGGTGCGTGATGCTGTCATCGAGCGCGAGAATAACGTTGTCAATGGCAGTTATAATCTGACAAATCTTAATTATTAAGAAAGGATCATTATATGAAAGCAAATAAATTATTTATATATCTCCTACTTGCCTTGCCAGCCTTTTTCCTTCAGTCATGCCAGACAGAAGAAGAGAATGTCTTTGGAAAGCCTTACTCTGAGCGTATGGACGAATTCCTTCAGAAGGCACAGGAGACGTTGGTGGCATCGCAATATGGCTGGGCTTTAGACTATTATCCACAGAGAAACCAGGCTTATGGTGGCGTGGCTTATACGATTAAGTTCACTAATGACAATGCGATTGTACGCTATGAGAACAATCCTGATGATGGTGAAGTAAAGTCATTGTATAAGATGAAAGAAGACGACGGACCGGTTTTGTCGTTTGATACTTACAATACTTTCCTCCACATCTATGCAACTCCAAAGGATGGTGAGTATCGCGGTAAGGAAGGTGACTTCGAGTTTGTTATTGATAGCATTGGTGCTGACCGCATCAAGATTCACGGCAAGCGTTCGTTGAATACTATGTATCTCAATAAACTCTCTGGCGAAGCTTCAGAATATATAGAGAAGGTAACAGAACTTACCAACCTCTTTGTTTTCTCTGATGTAGCTCTTACCATTGGTGGAAAGCCTTACACACTCGTTGTTACCGATAAGAACAATCGTCAGTTAGCTATCTATGATGGTGATAAGGTTGTTGCTGAGTCTGCTTATGCCTTTACAGATAAGGGAATCCGTTTGTATGAGCCTATTATGTTGAATGGCGTACAGTTGTACGACTTAACATTTGATAAGGCAACTGCTAAGTTCACTGGAACTGGTGTGGAGTCTACTGCTTCTAATGTTGATGTAAATCTCATTGCGAAGATGATAGGTGCTATCAACGCTTCTAATGGTGAAAAGACTATTACTAAGACCATTCCATATCTTAACAAACTCGACATCACTTGTGATGCATCATGGCTTCACCTCTCTAAGGATGGTGATAAGCTTACTATTAAGGTAGATGCTAATCCTATTGCAACGAAAGCACGTGGTGCAAAACTTAAGATTTCAAATGGTATAAAAGAGGCACAGGTTCAGATCCTGCAGTTCGACCTTTCTGCACTCATGGGTACTTATGAGCTCACGATGAACTCATATGTATCAAAGGATGGAAAGATGGGCTTCTTTGATAATACTCGTACAGCACGACTGAGATATGTAGGTTCTGGTGCGAACCGCAAGTTCTACCTCAATGTTCACAGTGCTTATGGCTCAGACTATGTATTCCCATTGACCTACGTAGCTTCTGCTAATGCATTCTTAATGCAGGGTGGTCAGAAGGTGATGACCTTCCAGGGAAATAATGTAAGCTATAACATCGGTAATGCCTTTAACATCGATGAGAAGAGTGGTACAGGTACAGGTACAGGCGCTTATAACCTCATTACATTCACCGTTGCAGACAATGGCGATATCAGTGCGTCACTCTGTGGACCATTGTTCAGCATCTCTAATGGACAGGTACAGTATACTGGTTTGACTACTGAGCGTATCATTCTCTGGGCTTACACTGGCGAACCATTCACCTCTGAGAATCTTGCAGGTTGGTGGGATAAGTGGACTAACCCAGTAATCACCAAGAAGGCACCTACATCTTCATCTGCCAAGCCTTCTATCTTGCCAGAGGAGTCATTCGACAATACAGCGTCTGTATTGATGCCACAGTATCTACCAAACCGTGTTGCACGCTTCGATGTAGACTGGAACTCATTCCTCACAACATCTACAGCGTCTCAAGTAAAACTAAACAAGTAAGTGTTTTATGAAAAAGATATTTAATATTTGTCTTCTCCTTGCTGTTACTGCAGGCTTCGTTGCCTGCAGTGACGACAACGATGCAGGTAGTAATTACTTGCGTGAGAACCCTGTGCAGGTAGTAAACTCAAAACTCACCTTTACTGCTGCGGCACAGAAGGGTGGGGTGAAGTTTACTGCACCTGCTGGCTCAACCGTCTCTGTCAGTGATTCATGGGCAACAGCTCAGCTGCAGAACGATTCTATTGTAGTCAGTGTTACTAACAACCCAGCCATTGACAGTCGTTCTGCTGTGTTGACTATCAAGAATGGGAATGACTCTACTAATCTGCCTATCTTGCAGGCTGGAGCTCTTTTCAAGTACAAAGGTACTAAGTATTACGCTGTGAGTGATAAGGATACAACCCTCACTCTACCTTATACCGCATTAGGTGCTGAGCCTTCTATGGAGCTTGCTGATGCTGCCGATGCTTCTGGTGTGACATCAATTGAGAATAAGGACTCTGCTTTCGTGGCACATATCGGAGCTAACACAACAGGTGAGATTCGTACTTTCTCACTCGTTTTGAAGAACCAAGAGCATCGTGATACTATCACTGTAACACAGGGTGGCATTGACGATCTTGCAGGTAAGACCTATAGTCTCTATGGTTATGACCTTCTTAAGATGACCTCATCTACAACTGATATTAAAACTTTGGTTACGCAGATTGTTGGTACACTTGAGAAGAAATCTGATACCGAGTTGACCTTTAATTCAAGTGATACGGGTATGAAGATGACGCTCACCTTTGATCCTGCTAAGGTGTCATTGTCATTGAAGGCTGGCGAATATGTTCTTTCAAAGAGAGTTAATGATACCACTTATTTCTACAGAACTGCTATTTGGGACATCAATCATTATGGTACATTCATGAAACTTATTCGTCAGCAGATTGAAGGTCATAATGCTGGTAAGGTGAGTGATACCGAATTTGCTGCATTCCAGAAGGTTGTTCCTGGTATTTATAACTATTATGCGTCAAATCAGTTGACAATGACAGCAAGAATGTCTTGCTCTAAGGCGGATAATATGGTTGCTGGTATTCTTGAGGATAGTGGTAAGAATGCCGCTTACATAAAGAGCTTAAAGTATTTAGGACCTTTAGGTTTCCCTCTTAATTCATTTAATGGAAACGTCTTCGCAATCTATAAGTACAACCAGCAGGGAAGCCAGTTATATCTTAATGGTCCTCTGTTCTTGCTTCAGCCTGTGATGCTTTTCCATCCTTTAAGCAAAAGTGCTAAGCCTGCTGCGTTCATGCAGAAGAGATAATGAAAGGTTTGAGAAGGTTTTAAGAGGGCGACTCTTTTTAAGTGGACGAGTCTTTTTAAGTAGACGAAGTACACAAGTAAACGAGTTGACAAGTTAATTGTTTTGAGGAGTATGGCTCCTTGGGATAATTAACTTGTCAACTCTTTTTTTATGGTTTTGCATTCCTTGATAGAGACAGGGTAATAAGAGACATAGTAACAGGGTAATGGGATACTAAGTAGACGGAGTACACAAGTAAACGAGTTGACAAGTTAATTGTTTTGAGGGGTATGGCTCCTTGGGATGATTAGCTTGTCAACTCTTTTTTGTGGTTTTGCATTCCTTAATGGAGACAGGGTAATGGAAGGCATGAGACAGAGTAATAAGAGACATGGTAACAGGTATTCAAGACATAGTAACAGGGTAATAAGAGGTTCTTCCGAATATGGAGGATAAACTAAAAGTCTTATATAATAGGCACACGGAGTCACGGAGGGGACGGAGATAAACGCAATATCACGGAGGTGTCGACGGCACAAAGAGCAACGGAGGTATAGCGTACAGAATCTTAATAATTATTTTGGGATAAATGCTTTGTATATAAATTGCTAATAGAATTGGCAAACAAACTCTGTCGCTCTATGCACCGACGGTGCCTCCGTGACTTCCATTGCTTTGTTTTATAATCCTCCGTCCTCTCCTTTTCTCTGTGTGACATTACGTCAAAGAGGATTACACCAGAATTATGAATACTCAAAAGAAGGGTCTGAAATTTGTTTACAATAATTCCGCTTTCAAAGCTTAAAAGCGGAATGAAAAACGTGGATTCCGCTGCCTTTGTAAGTTTCCTATAATCAGATAGTTACAAAGTTGGTTGATAAAAGGTGCTTAATTGGGTTCTTAAAGGGCGTCTTTATGAGGTCAAAAGGGCGTCTCTTGGAAGTTAATTAGGCGTCTTTTAGAAGCCAAAGAGCATCTTTTGAAATGGAAGTAGTGAAATTTTATTACAAAGCGAAGGGTAAAGGGGGATTTCCCCAGCTCCCATTGAGTTAATAATTAATCTCAATGGAAGCTGGAAAAACTCTGTATGGGTCGAAATATTCGGTACAGCTATTAATCATGTCTTGGAGGTTTGCCTTCACATTCTTCCGATAGAGCTCTTTTCCGTTGACGATAACTGTCACAGGCTTGTTCATGTCTATGAGTTCGCTATTCAAATAAATACGTAGTCTACCGCCCTTTGCATTTGTGTAGCTGCGGTTAAATCTCATTTCAATGCCCCAATGTTTATCCTTCTCAACAGCGGTATATTCTACCTCTTTGATATTAATCTTCACCACATTGTTGTGGATATTCATGTTATAGTAAGTGCGGTCCTTCGTAGGAGAGGTTAACACTTGTAGGTTGTAGAAGCCCGAACGATGGCGCCCATCCATGTCATAGTCTTCCCAGAGAACCGTCTTTGGATAGGGATTACGAACGAAATTCTTAAGCCATGGAGTAGTGAGGTCGTATTTAATATGATGCTGCATGCCAGGCAGGAGGTTGATACGATGAACAAAGAGCGGACGCTTGTCGGCATCAAGCGGGCGTGCCAACTGAGCAGAATCAAATGCAATCTGTGTATAGTGAGTTAGGATATTGCGGTAGAAACCAGTGTCATCCGCCCCTGTGAGGAATGAGAAACCAATGTTAGCACAGTTTTCTACAGGTGCATTCTTCAATGGTTCGCCACCAGCCATCGGACCCGCTGCAGCCCAATAGTCGGCATAGAAAGAGGCAAGACGCTGACTGCCATAGCTCCCTTCAGATATACCGAAGACGTAGAGGCGGTTAGCATCAACATTACCCTCGACAAGTGCCTGTCGGATAAGTTTTTCCCAAGCAAACTGCTTTGCCACTTGCCACCAGCGATAGTAGTCGCCTTCGTTAGGAATCTGTGGAATGAAATAGAGGGAAGGACCATCTTGGAATCTGTTTCCTAAGATAAGTCCGGTCGCCCATTCTTGTTCCTTTGGACCAGAACCATGCAGATAAAGGAACAACGGAAGCTTGCCTGCTGCGCTTCCCTTTACACCATAATAGTAAGGTATGACGGCATTCTTTTCCAATGCTTCAGGCAAATTCCACGATGCTTTTATGCCTTTCTGCAAGTCTTCAGGCTTTGCGAGCTTCTGTTCATTTAGTTCGTGATTCGCTTGACACCATGCATCCCACACCATCTTTTGGTTTTGGGCAATATCCTTGTTCTTTATCAGTTGCTGTATATCCGTAGTATAAGTCTTGTTACGTTGAAAGGCATCCTTGCTTTTCTGTTCTTCATTCTGCTTCATTTTAAGCGTTTGAAGGAAGTAGTTTTTCACCTTCTCCTGTATATTACTTCCCTGTGCGTACAAGTTGTTAGTAATAGCAGAGAGTGTGAGCGTCAAGCCCACCGCTACGATAAAGTTATTGATAGGTTTCATTGTCTGTCTTTGTCCTTTCAATGTATTTGTTTATTCGGGTTTAACCCCTTGTATGATTTAGATTTGTAGACAAAAGTAAGCATTTTTAGGGAACTGTGCAAGAGTTGCAGCCTCACCCCCAGCCCCTCTCCGAATGGAGAGGGGAGTGATTACCGTGATACCCCTATAGAAGATGCTAAAAGGTATAATATTAATCTATAATACCAATCTATCTTGTAGGGTATATCGGTGACTACTCCCCTCTCCATTCGGAGAGGGGTTGGGGGTGAGGCTTTATTAGAATCCACCGCCCATTGGTGGAGGACCTGAAGGACGACCACCGCCAAAGCCTTTCTTTCCACCTTCACGTGGACCCATGCCAGGACCATTGCGGTCGAAGTCAGGGCCATCCTTTGGCTTAGGCATAGCGTTCTTACCACCAAAGAGGTTCAGACGGTAGGTAGCACGGAGCATGATATAGCTGTTAATACTATTGTATTCAGTATCTGTACGACTCATAGAGTTGATGACACGTGAGAGGTTGCTCTGCTGACGTAAGATGTCATAGAACTGCAAACTGAAAGTCAGTGCATTACCCTTCAACATACTCTGCGAGATTTGCGCATTCCAAAGTAGCTCATTGGTGTTCAATGAAGCATCGCTATATCCACGACGACTGTTCTGGTGAAGGTCGGTCGAGATACTCATGTTCCAAGGGAGGTTAAGACTCAACGTACCACCATATGCAAACTGCCATGTACGTAGATTGCTCATACTCTGAAGATTATTCTTCGTGTTCGTATAGTCTACTGAGCCGTCTAACTCCAGTTCTAACCAAGAGGTGCGATAGCTGGCAGCGAGTCGTTCACCTAAGGTCAATGACTTCGTTATATTCTTCTCTAAGTTGCTTGTTCTGTTAAGCTGCAGATAGCTGACGTAACGATTGAAGTTAGCACGCGTAAAGGTGTGGAGATTCCATACGCCAGCAGAGTCGATACTTGTGTTATACATCAATCCAGCATCAGCTTCCCAGTTACCATTTACGTTCACTGGCCGTATCGTACGTGCACCTGTAATCGCATCGTAGGTCACACTGTTGCCAATTGCATTTCGTGTCGTTGAGAAGTTCGCGAAAGTCATCAGCGCCTGTGAATGACTCTGCTTGTACGTGTTATAGAACAAGCGGAAGTTATTGGTGAAGGCTGGCTTCAATCCAGGGTTACCAACAGAAATATTCTGTGGGTCAGTGTTGTCGACGATACTCAACAGCTGACTCATCGTAGGTTGAGTGATCGTACCCTTATAATTGATACGCAGATTGCTCTGCTCGCTGAACTTATAACGGAAGTCGAAGGTAGGACTCCAGTTGAATACTGTGCGTGCTGTGTCAACGTGTACACCGAGGTAATCCTGCATGTAAGTAGAGTGCTGTGGCTGGAACATCACACCCACGTTCATCTTCCACTTATCACGAATCATTCGCATCATCACCTGCATGTCGTGTGTATAGGTGCGATACTCAGAGTAACGGCTCAAGTTATCATCGAGATAGCTTGCCATCGGATTGGTCAGCAGTCCGAGATAATTGCCCCATGAACGGTAAGCTGGTTGCAGACTACCGAAGGTTCCTGAAGGCATAACAGAGAGATCGTAGGTGTCACGGTAGCTCTTTGAGAAGCCATACTTAAACTGATAGCTGAACTGCAGGTAAGTCTTGCGGGCTATTGGCTCGCTATAAGTTGCCTGTAGGGCATAGTCCCAACTCTTTGTTGGCATAAGGTTGTAACGATAGGCACGATAAGTAGAGTCGTTTCCGAGTGCATCTTGCAACTGGAAATACTGAATATCTTGTGTTGAGAAGGTCTTTGAATCCGAATCACTATAGTTACCATCTACGCGCAAAGTAACGTTTCTTCCGTTGCTTGAGAGCTTGCGATTCACCTGCAGCATAGCACCCAAAGCGGTGGTATTACCATAGCTTATGGTCATATTACGCTGTGTATTCACCATCGTTCCCAATGCTTTCAGTTGTGCGATAGAGGCTGCTGACAATGGATCATCAACTATTTCGTATGGGTCAGCGTTATAGGCAGCAGAAGAACTAACCACCTGTCCATCGCTCTTAGTGAGGTTGATGTTTGGTCGGAACATAATATTCCATACAGAGTCAGGTCGCCATTCCAAGCGGAAACGGCCGTCCCAAGAGTTCGTTCTGGTGTATTCTTGTGAAAGACGGTTGGCAAATGAGCCCTGACTTGCTACGAAGTTCTCACTTGATACACGTGTGTTCAGGTCGCCATTAGAGTGGTTCCAACGCACACTACCATCCCACTGCAGGGTGTTTCCGTTGTCATAATTCAGGTTCAGACCCACCATCTTGGTTGCATTCAATCCCTGTCTTACGCCACCGAAGCCGCCACGTGGACCACCACCGAAGCCCATGTCGTTTACATTATTGGCTGATGCAAAGCCCATCATGCGGAACTTATTATTGAAATAAGCACCCATCGCCTTCTCCGAATAGCGGTTATGCGTACCGATACCGAGGTCAATATTAGAGAATAAACCCTTGTTCATTCCCGGCTTGACACCAAAGTCGAGCACCGTTGACTCATTACCATCATCGATACCCGTCACACGGCTTAAGTCACTTTTTTGATCGTAAGCCTTAATAGTTTGTACGATAGAAGTAGGGAGATTCTTCATAGCGGTCTTGGTGTCGCCCACCATGAACTCCTTTCCATCAACAAGTATCTTCTTAACTTCCTTTCCATTAATCTTAATGGTTCCATCACTCGACACTTCCGCACCAGGTAATCTCTTTACAAGGGCTTCAATTGTCGAACCTTCTGGCACACGATAAGCTGAAGCATTGTACTGGAAAGTGTCGGCTTTTACAACAACTTTCGGTGCACTTGCCACAACTTTCACCTCTTTCAAGGTGCGTGAGTCTACTTGGAAGTCTAACTGACCCACTGCCACATCCTGCTCATTGGCAATTGTAATGTTTTGAAAAATAGTCTTGTAGCCTACATACGATGCTTTTAAAATGAATCGTCCATTGGTAGGAGCCGTAATCTTAAAGCTTCCAGCCTCATCTGATGTGGCACCAACAACATAGCTGCTGTCCTGCTTCAACAGCTGAACAACAGCAAATGGTACTTTCTCCTTTAACTCTGCATCGTAGAGCGTACCTGTAACGGTTCTGTTCTGTGCCAGCATCACAACAGTGCCGGTCAGCAGTAGAACGAAAATCAACAATCTTTTTGCCATAATAAACTTTTCTAATTCTTAATGGTATATATGACGCTAAGAATTTCAAAAAGTTTAATAGGCAAATAGATTTTATTTAAAGATGAGAATATGGGTGCTTGTGGAAAACTTTAGAAATAAGTCTTATTTTATTCCTACTTGTTTAAGTTTATTCTGACACCCATATTGAGATTGAAGTTGGTAGGCTTGTCCTTGTAAATATTCTCAACGTTGCTCCCATTATTGAAGTGATGGCTTATTCCGGGCTCAATATACGCACTGACATCCTTGCTTATTCTTAATTCTCCTCCAATGGAGAGAGCGGTAGAGAATACTGGCCTACCTTCTTTAATAGTTGTATGTGTCGGAGTTATTTGTGACATGGCTTCAGCAGATAAGTTGGCTTCACCTTTCACGAGTTTCTCAATTTCAGCACCTGCAGTCGCATAAACATTGAACCTTTTGGTCTTAATGAAACTGTAACTTGCATTTACAGGTATGCCGACGTATTGCAGTTTTTGTTCTACGGCATATTCTGTTCCTCTCTTTTCATAAGAGAAGTCGGAAGCAAGTCGGCTGTAATTGAGTCCTGTCTGTAGGCTCCACCGATTGTTGATATTATACCTTATGGAAACACCTAACTTTATTGGTTGGTGGTGTTTAGTCCTCGTTCTTCTATCTTTTGTACCTATTGGGCTGTCTTGTATGTTTCTTCCAGAGAATTCTGGATCATAGTCACCATAAGGGTTTGCTACTGGCAATAGCATCTTGTCAGAATTATGGGAAGTTCCTGTACCATAATTATAGGAAGTACCTATGCAGAAGCGAGATGATGGATCATTCTTCTTCGCATTTGTTGCGTAGATTCTTTCCGAATTCCCCCACGACTGTGGTTTTGTTGTCTGTTGTTTGTCAACATTTTCTATCTTTTCTTGTCTTGTATTATTGGTTGTTTCTTGAGTTTCTGTGACATTATTATTATCTGTAGTCGTTTCTTTTTCTTCTTCTTTATTGTAGACCGTATTGCCAGACAAGTTGTTGTCAACAAGTGAATTCTGTATACTTTGATGAGTAGCAACAGCCAGCTTTACGGAGTTTGTCACATAGTTCTCTTGAGTTATACTTGTAATTTGGGAAGGCTGAGCGTTCTTTATCTTATTGTTTATAATCGTTGCACACTGCTTCGGAAGAGACGTGTGGTCAAGAAGCAAGTGGCTTAGAAAAATCCCAATACCTATTATGGCTGCAGCAGAGACAGCACGGTAGGTCCACAAAGGTACTACGCTTGCCTTCTGCCAAGTAGAGCGCATAGGAGTAACTCCACGACGGTTCATCTCCTGTTTGATATCATAGAGAAGACCATCTGGTGCCTTTACATCACATTCATTCTGAATGCGTGTACGCAATGTGTCAAGCCAATCTTCTTTCATACTTTTAATTCTATTTATTTTGCTCTTTCAGCATCTTCGCAAGCATATTCCTTGCCTTGTGGAATTGTGATGCAGATGTATCTGGTTTAATGTTGAGTATTTCTGCTATCTCCTTGTGACTTTTCCCTTCTATCACATATAGGTTGAAGACAGCTCTGTAGCCTGGCGGTAGTTTAAGTATTGTTTCTGTTATCTGTGTGATCGACATACTGTCAATATCTGGGTCCTCAGTACTACTATCAGGTATGTCAGTCGCCTTGTCTATAAAAATAGCCGGGTCATTGTCCCTGAGAAAGTGAAGAGATTCGTTGATTACAATCTTTGTGAGCCAAGCTTTTAATGAACCCTTCCCTCGATATTCAAATATATGTATCTTAGTGAATATTCTGATGAAAGCCTCTTGTAAAACATCATGTCTATCTTCTTGGTTTCCAATATACCTCGAACACACTTTTGCTAAATAATCAGCATACTCGCCATAGAGTTTATCCATGGCGAGTGCATCACCTTTTTCAAAAAGGCTTATAATATACTGTTCTCTATTATTCCCAAATAATCCCATTGACAAGCAGTGGATTTTCCTCTGTACTATTTACGGCTTTTGTATTTGAATTTGACTGTTTTTACACCTGAGAATGATTGCCACTTCAATGTCAGGTCCACTGTTTTCCCTTGTGTGTCAGGAAGATCACTAAGTCTGAATGCTACAAGTCCGTCACGAATCAAACCCTTTGTGTCGCCAGAAGCATTATGATGGAGTACAATTTCATATGGATTGTCTCCTTTGACAAGATTCACCACATGTTTTTTCCCATTACCGAAGTAGGTTCTGAAGCGTAAAGTCAAGTATCCGTCCTCTACAACAGTTGTCCAGTCCTTGACTATTTCTACAGGGTCTTTTCCATATACCGTTTCGTTTTGTTTACCAAGAGTTGGTGCCATATTCTTGGTAAGTATAGTGTCGAGCCGGTTTACATATGCACTCTTTGAGTATCCTTCAGGCTTTCCGTCCTGAACTTTGATGTTCGTAAGTGCTCGCAGTTCCTTTTTACCATAAGGAGAGGTCTTCATGTTCGTAGGAAGGATTGTGGTCTCATCATTTAACTGGAAGTAGACCTGCCCTGTGGAACTATTTGTCTTGATTGTCACAAGTGCATTAGGAATATTGGTAGGGTAATCAGTATCATCATCGTTTAAGCAAGATTGCAAAGAGAATGTACCTAACACTATCCCAAGGATGAGGACAATATAAAATAATGGATTCTTTTTCATATTCATTCCTTTTTTAGTTATTACTGCAAATTTACTAAATCATTTTCATTTTTAAGTTGTTGCTTGAATTTATGTCTAATCTGCTTTATAAAATCAAAAGTTGAAATAACTTGCTTCTTTAAAAGTTAAAATAGTGTTAAAGTTTGTCGGAATGAATGATTGAGTATTCTTTTTATTCGATTATATTTTATCTTTTGATTTATTGCACATAGAGAAAGCAATGTGCGCAATATTCGAGTTGTCAGTATTAAAGAGTGTGAAATATAGGTTCTGTTTCGTCTGTTAGTGGTAGGAAAAACCGTATTTTTGTATTGAATATTAAAGGAGAAAGCTTATGAGACAGAATATTATTATATCAAAACAGTTCAAGTGTGAATTGGCTACAGCCATCTCAGAATGTGAGAAGGATAAGATCTTTGTACTCGTTGATGAGACGACACGTGAGATGTGTTGGGAACTTATCAAGGACGATTTCTGTCTGAAAGGAGCACAAGTAATTACGATTGGTACGACTGACAGTAGTAAGACACTTGAAACGGTAGCTCATGTATGGGAAGCATTGCAACAGGGAGGTGCTATGCGCCACTCTTTGCTTATCAATCTTGGTGGTGGTATGGTGACCGACCTTGGTGGTTTTGCAGCCTCAACTTTCAAACGTGGAATCAACTTTATTAATATTCCAACCACGTTGCTTGCGATGGTAGATGCCAGCGTGGGTGGTAAAACGGGTGTGAACTTCGGAGGATTGAAGAATGAGATTGGCGTGTTTAGTGAGGCTGATGCCGTCCTCCTTAACACCGAATGGCTTAAAACACTCGATACGGAAAACATCCGAAGTGGTTATGCTGAGATGTTGAAACATGGTTTGATAGCTGATGAAGCCATGTGGGCAGAGCTGATAAACTTCAATCTTGCTCAGCCAGACTTACAGCAATTGAGCGGAATGCTTGGTAAGAGTGTGCAAGTAAAGGAGTGTATTGTTCAGGAAGATCCACATGAAAAGGGTATTAGAAAGGCATTAAATCTCGGACACACCTTTGGTCATGCGTTTGAGTCATGGTCATTAGAAAAGAGTCCAATTCTTCATGGTTATGCAGTGGCTTTCGGCTTGATAGCTGAGCTTTATCTGTCTGTTGTGAAGACTGGCTTCCCAACGGAACGTATGCGCCAGACGGTCAACTTCATTCGTGAGTATTATGGCACATTACCTATTACGTGTAATGATTATCCTAAGCTCATTGAGTTCATGCATCATGATAAAAAGAATCGTGGTAATGAAATCAATGTCACGCTCTTAGGTGGTATTGGTGATGTCCGTATCAACCAGTCTGTCAGTGAGGATGAAGTTAAGGAAGCCCTTGACTTTGTGAGAGAAGGGTGTTAGGTGTTGGGTATTGAATGTTGGGTGTTGATGGAGTGAAGAGTTAGGTGTTAGGTGTTGATAAAATGTTTTTTAGGGTATTATCAATTGCATTCTCATAGCAGGTAGGACTCCCCTCCTTTCGGAGGGGTCGGGGGAGGCTTTACACCCCCTCTTCCTCAGCCTTCTCCAACTCACTCTTTGGTTGTTGTTGTGGTTGGTCGCTTGGTGTATCAAGTTGTGTAGCCTTACTGATTCGCAGACGGCTCATATTATCGATGGTTACATCCAATGGCACATACTCATCGCTCTTTGGATCAGGTGAACCTACACTTGCACCAAAGTAGAGTTTGTTACCCTCTGCACGGTCGAACATGAAACCAATCAGTGCACCATCCTTACCATATTGGTTATCAGTGTATTCTCTAAAATCATCTTTCGTAAGTGTACGCTCATAAAAAGATGAACCATCTTGACGAAGAATCTGTACCTGGAACTTGTTATCGTAGTATTTACGTCCGTCTTCATCACTGACGATTGACAATGACTTGTCTGCAAAGCGGTGGATACGAATCGTATAGGTACTACCCATCCATTCTATCTTCTTCTCATATTTGAAGTCGGTCATTGGTTGTGGACCGCTTGGTACCTTTGGTTTAGGTGCTATCTTGGTGATAATATCGTTTGATTTCTTTTCTTGCTTGCAGGCTGTGATACCAAAAAGTATCAAGCCCAAGCTTAATAATTGAAATATCTTTCTTGTCATAATGCGTAATTCTTGTACGCAAAAGTACGTATTTTCTTTGAACCCTGCAAGAATGAAGTGTGAAAGATAGTTTTTCAAGTGGGCTAACGATACCGGATTATAAGGATACGGATAGGATATAAAGAGGAAGATTCTCTATTTCCTGAAATCGCTAATCAAACATGAATCTCTCATTAGTATGCTCAGCATAAAGTCACTATTAAAATGGTGTTGACCCTGCGCACCAATGGTGCGGACGCTCCGCACCGTTGGTGTTAGGCGTTAACACGTAGCTTATCGATGCTAATGAGTTAGGATGAAAATACTGGACATAAAAAAAAGGATGCACGAAGTGTGCATCCTAAAGAGATTCTATTGAGAAACAACCTGTTACACAATGAGTGAAAAGACTACCTTAGGCGTCTTTGATGCACTCCTTTAGTAAATTGATAAACTTCTCTTCGCCCAATCCTGAACGCTCAGAAGCGGTGTGGACAGTAGCTTTTTTGAGAATTAACTTACCCAGTGGTGTGTTTAGCATTTTGAAAGATGGATAGCGAGAAGCGAGTTCTTTCTTCAGATTTGGATAAGCTGTAAAGAGGTCTTTCAGACGTGTGTCTGGTGTTATCTCAATAGGAGCGTCTGATTGTGCAGCAGACGCTTCGTCGTCCTCATTGTCAGAAGGAGTAGTGTTTGCAGTACTTTCCTCTTCTTTTCCAGCCCATGTCAGCAAGGTCTGTGAACCTGTCAACTCACGGATATGTGTACAGTCCTGCATCATTTCGAGTACGCCACGGAAGCGGCCTTCTGCATCGCGCACAGCAAAGTAAACGATGTAGATAAATACTTCTGGCTTGTTAATCCAGAACTCGGCTTTATCTTGTTCGCCACTACGGAATTTCTCTACGATTTCCTCAACGATGTGTACACTCTTACGTGGGTGGCAGTTAGACACCTGTCGCCCGATAACATTCTTCGATCTTGGGAAGATACGATGGTCGGTATCTGAATAGAACTTCACCAATTCGTTCTCGTCCACGAATGAGATGTCTACTGGCAGATGCTTATAGATAAGGTTTATCTGCTCTAAGGTCAGCTTACCTGTTGCCACATCCAACTCCTGCTGTGGTCCTGCAGAGTAGCCATACTTGCTGAGCAATGCCTGCAGGTCTTCTGCAAAGCCCTTTTGAGGTGTTGAGTGTTGAGTGTTGGGTGTTGATGGTGTGTCTACTTTGAAGAAGGCAAAACCAATCTCTTGGTCGCCCGACTTCATATCTTCAAACTCCTCTGCAGAGATAAGGGCGTATGAAGTAGGGTAGAGGATAGTCTCCTCCTTTTCCATCAAGTCGCGTGCATAGGCGATAAGCTCATTTTGTTTAGTGATGAAAGCTTCATCTTCGCCAGCCTCTAAGAGTCGGAGTGAATCCTTAATCTCATCACGAACGATGTCGTCAAAGTTCCACATTGTTGTCGTTGGGCGGTCGAATCCTTTCTTCTCCAAAAGTGGGTAGAGCTGATTCTGCTTACGGTGATAGTGGATAGGATACTGACGAATCTGGTCGTAGAGTTCTAACCACTGGTTTTTAATGACAGGATATTGTACAAGATCCTCGACCGCAAGGAGCAGTCTTCGCATCTCGTCATTCTCTTTATAATAATGTGAGAGTGGGTGATCCTCTGGTACATCAGGGCGGCTGTAGTCCATGAAACCTTCAACGAGTTCAATAATCTTGCGCATGTCTGCACGGATACACTCGTCGTTCTCACGCGACTTCATATTCTGTTCGATGAAGGCAAGGTGATAAGGGCGAATCTTTCCTACCTTTGTCTTCATCACTTCGCGTGCCTCTTCTAATGAGAGCTGTCCTGTTTCATACTTTTCTTCAAGCTCAAGCATTGCCTGCATTTTCTCCATCTCAATTGCTGGGAGAAAGTCTTTCATCTTATTTGCCATAACTTTGTTACTGATTTTTATTATTTCTAATGCAAAGATACTGAGTTATTGGTAAATAGTAAGATAACAAATGTGACCATGTTAAGTTAAATAATGGTAATTTATTGCTTAAATTAATGTGATGTTTTTGGCTGATTAATGTTTCCCCTTCTATCATTTCTTTTCTTCCTCATAATTTATTATCTTTGCCATAGTTTCATTGGATAAATTATTTTTACGGACAATTTATGACCTTCCATTTTCGAGGGATCTATATCACTTGTAGATATGATTTATCTTAGAAAGGATTTATAACAATGGGGATAGATAATGTCTTGAACAAAATACTGCTAATAGAACATGGTTTTCAGCATATTATTGATGGGGCTGACGAGGTGGTTTCCACGTATCCGAAAGAACAATGTTTTGAACTTGCACTCACGTTGTTTAATCACGAAGCCTATCAAGCCCGAATGTTGGCAACAACGATATTGGGCAGATTGGCAACAGAAGATAATAACGCACTTCGTTTTCTGAAAGAGCGAGTAAGCACTGATGAGAATTGGCGAGTGCAGGAAATGCTTGCAAAGGCTTTCGATGAGGTGTGCCGACATAGAGGGTATGAAGTTTCTTTACCTCTCATAGAGGAATGGATAACAGACGATAATCCAAATGTTATCCGTGCTGTAACTGAGGGACTGAGGATTTGGACAAGTCGCCCGTATTTCAAAGAAAATCCATCGGTGGCTATTGCTCTCATTGCTAAGCATAAGGCACACGAAAGCGAATATCTTCGGAAATCCGTAGGAAATGCTTTAAGAGATATAAGCAAGAAGCACGCAGAATTGGTATGGCAGGAAGTGAAACGATGGGATTTATCCAATCCTCGAATTTCATTTACTTACAAACTCGCAGCCAAGCTGCTAAAATGAATATTACAATGCGCAAAGCCATTCTTTTTATTTTCTCTGGACTACCAGCAGTTGGCAAATCCACACTTGCAAGATTTTTAGTAAAAGAGTTTGGAGCTGTTTATCTGCGTATTGATACTATAGAACAAGGATTGAAAGATCTATGTCGTATCAATGTTGAGGGAGAAGGCTATCGGTTGGCATATCGTATGGCAGCTGACAATCTGCAATTGGGCAACAATGTCGTGGCTGATAGTTGTAACCCTATTGAACTGACAAGGCGAGAATGGGAAGAGGTTGCTGTCAATAACAACTGTCGTTTTGTAAATATTGAGGTTATATGTTCGGATAAGACAGAACACAAAAAGCGTGCAGAACAGAGAAATACAGAAGTAGCAAATATGAATCTCCCTGTGTGGGATGACATCGAAAACCGAGAATATCACGAGTGGCACAAAAGCCGTATCGTCATTGAAACGGCAGGAAAGACTATTAAACAATGCCAAACCGAGCTAAAAGAAAAGGTTGAAGATAGTCTTTTTAAAAAAGGAGATGGTTAAGAATATGAAGGCATAGACGATTCGTTGAAAGCAACCATCATCGAAAAGCTCTGTTATACAAAACTTGTGTATGAGAGAATAAACCGAAAGCTCGGACTTTATCTATCGCCACAAGAAATAGAAAGTTTGACTTCTTTAGACATTACAACAGATAAAGTATAAGAAAAAAGTATGGAACTACAAACAAAACGCCTACTATTGAGAGCATGGAAAGAAAGCGATGCTGAAGCATTATACAAGTATGCACAGAATCCAAATGTAGGTCCGATTGCTGGTTGGCCACCACATACAAGTGTAGAGAACAGTCGTGAAATTATAAAGGCAGTACTCTCTGCTCCTGAAACCTATGCAGTTGTGTTGAAAGAAACTGGTGAAGCTGTCGGCAGCGTTGGAATAATGACTGCAAGAAGCGAAATCCACAGCGCAAAGATTGCGGACAACGAATGTGAGATAGGTTATTGGATTGGCGAGCCCTATTGGGGACAAGGCTTGATACCTGAAGCCGTAAACGAATTGCTTCGGTATGCGTTTGAGGATTTAGGGAAAACTACAGTTTGGTGTGGGTACTACGATGGCAACGAGAAATCGAAACGAGTACAAGAGAAATGCGGATTCGTTTACAGTCATACAGAAGACAATAAGCCTGTTCCACTGTTAAATGAGGTTCGCACAGAACACTTCACAAAAATCAGCCAGCAAGAATGGCGAACTACCTCCCTCGTCGCCATGAAAGAAGTAGATGTTCACAAAAAACAACAAAACATGAAAGAAAAGTCTATCATATCTCATCAAGCCGACGGGCAAACATTCTTGGAAGTCCTTTCAGAAAAACAATTCATCGGCTGTGTGCAAGACGCCTTAGACTTGATAGGCGAATTCTTCGGGCAGTATTACGATGGAATAATAATCCACGAGCATAACATTTCTCCCCACTTCTTCGAACTAAAAACAAGACTCGCGGGCGACATTCTTCAAAAGTTCTCTAACTATCGCCTTCGCCTTGCCATCGTCGGCGATTGGTCGAAATATACCAGCCATAGTCTCGCCGCTTTCATCGTCGAAAGTAACAGAGGTCGCATGGTAAATTTCGCCACCTCAACCGAAGAAGCTGTGGCGTTATTATCGAGGTTTAAGTAAACTACTAAAACAGAAATCAATGCTATCAACCTGTTTAGAACATTACACACCAATAAGCCTGTTCCACTGTTGAATGAGGTTCGCACAGAGCATTTTACTAAAATCACTTTAGAAGATTGGAAGAAACTGCATCGATAGTTTGAAATAAATTACAAGAGAGGTTATGATAAAAATAAATTTAATAATTATGCTTTTCCCTGTCGTATTTATGATTCACGAATACGAGGAAATTATTATGTTTAGGCGTTGGATTGACAGGAATAGGGAAGAATTGAGAAAACGATTCCCTAAAGTCGAATCTTTTTTTACTCGACAAGGACCTTTCGATTATTCCACTTCCACCTTTGCCATTGGAACTGCTCACGAGTTCATACTTGTTTCTGTTGTTTCGTTTTGCTCGGTTTGGACAGGTCAGTATCAATTGTGGTTTGCTGCATTGACAGGATATTCCGTTCACTTGTTAATGCATATCGTACAGTGGATTGTATATCGAAAGTATGTACCGGTTATCATTACAAGCCTTCTAACATTGCCTTACTGTATCTATTCTTTTGCTGAATTCTTAAAAGTAACAGTTTTATCTTTCCCACAACTGGTTCTATGGGCAGTTATTGGTATTGTTCTTACCATACTAAGTGTGTTTTCTGCATTCTTCTTTATGGATAGGTTTCAACGTTGGGAGAAGGGTAATAAATAAGAAATACATGATGGAAGATTATTATAAGATAAACAAAGAAGCGTGGAATGCAAGAACAAAAATTCATTTGTATTCTTCATTTTACGACTTGGACAAGTTTAAAAGAGAGGTAAAGTCTGTTCCCGACTTGGATTTGTCTCTATTAGGAGATGTTCGAGGAAAGTCTATTCTGCATCTTCAATGCCATTTCGGCATGGATACACTTTCCCTGTCAAAGATGGGAGCTAATATCGTTGGTGTGGATTTCTCGGAAGAGGCTATACAAACAGCAAAGTCGTTGAATGAGGAATTAGGGCTGAATGCACAATTCTGTTGCTGCAATATCTATGATGCGCCTACTGTGTTGAAAGGGCAGAAGTTCGACATTGTATACACATCTTATGGTGTAGTTAATTGGTTGCCAGACTTAATCCAATGGGGACAAGTAATTTCACAAATGTTGAAAGACGGTGGAAAGTTTGTTATCGTCGAATTTCACCCCGTATTGTGGATGTTCGATGAAAACTTTTCTCAAGTCCGATATGCTTATTCACGCAAAGAGCCTTACATTGTGGAAGAATCTACCTACACTGATTCGGAAAATGACAATCGGCAAAAGACCGTTACGTGGAATCATGGGTTAGCTGTAGTGCTGAATGGTTTGCTCAATAATGACTTACAGATCCAGTCTTTCGGGGAGTATGATTACTCACCTTTCAACCTATTTGGGAATATGGTTGCTGAAAAGAACGGAACATTCAAAATCGCAGGAAAGAATGGCGAGATACCATTGCTGTTTTCTGTTGTTGCCATGAAACCTTCAAAGTGAAGGAAAATTTGATAAAGAAGGAATGGCATGGCTATTGAGAAAAAGTCGTGAGATATTAAAGAACTTGCTTCATTAAAAACGAAGCAAGTTCTTTCAGTTTAAGGCTGCGGTGTTCTTGGCAAATAGTAGGATGGCAAATGTTACTTTATGAAGTTAAATAATGATAGTTTATTGCTTATGTTAGTGTGATACTTTTGTCAGATTAATGTTTCCCCTCTATTATCTCTTATAGGGTTCTTTTTCGTGTAATATTTTATGGTTAGTATTCATAGCAATAGGATAAGGAGTAAGTGTTAAATGAGAAAAATAGGGATGTGAGCACTTGTCACATCCCCTAATTTTTGTGTTATTTAATTATCAGCTTCTTGCCGTTGACAAGGTAAACGCCCTTGGCAAGACCTTTAAGGCTTGAAACGCCTTTGGCAATACAAGTACCATTGAGACTATAAACATCGAAGGTAGCTGTACTTGTTGTTTGTGGAGTCTTAAGTATACCATTAGGTGATAAGGTAATGGTAAGAACAGCAGTTGAATACTCGAACTTATAGTTTTCAGCTTCTGCATCGCTCACTGTAATCGTATACTTACCAGGTACGTTATATTCAGTAACCTTTTTACCCTTACTATCTGTGATGGTGAAAGTAGGTTCTTTTTCCAGTGCGACTGTCGTTTCGTTATTTTGTAATTCGTCAACAGTATAGCCGAATGAAGGTGTTTGTCCTACCTCTATGGTCACGTCTTTAGCATGCATCTTTGCCGTTGCTTTTTTCACGATGAGGAAGCCATTGGCAAATTCCACCTGCTCTTCTGTTATCGTTCCTCGCTTTACGACAATAGTATATTTGCCTACAGGCGAAGTATTTGTAGCCTCGCATGATAGTTCTGGCGTACCTTCAACATAATCGCCCTTGAGTTGCCAACCAAGTTTTGGATTCTCACTTCCGTATGTACGAATCATGTTACGAGCCTTTATGGTAGTCCCAAACTCAACAATGTCGAAATCCTTCCACTGTGCATTACGCTTATAGTGGTTTTTAGTTCCAGATGGAATCTGAAGCTTTATTTCACTTTTACTAATATCGGTAAAGGCATTGTGACCTAAGACAGGCACTTCCTTGGAGTAGAGACGGATAATGCTGAGAGAATTATTACCAGAGAAAACCTCATCACCAATGGTTGTAATGGTGTTAGGGAGTACGATTTTTGTTAGCTTACTGCATCCAGAGAAACCATAGTTGTGAATCTTTGTGATGCCTTTTGCCACGTTGAAGTCACCTTTGTTATTTGGCATAACAGCGATAATCTCCTTTGAGTCCTTTGTCATTAGCGTCTGACCATCAAAGATATAGTTCTTGTTATCGCCTGTAGGTATACTAATTGAATCGAGTCGTCCCAGCTTTCCAAAGGCTCCGTCGCCGATTGTCATCGTCGATTTCGGTAGGATGAGCTTACGTATTGACTTACAGTTAAAGAAAGCACGCTCTGGAATCTCATTGTCATTCGTTGTCAGCTGACGTTTATCATCTACAAGATATGGGTCTCCACCACTTACGATAACAGCGTCGCTAAGGTCAAGAGAGACGAGGGAACTGCGCTGGATAGTTCCGTCTGGGTTGTTACCTGCTATCTGTCGGATAGTGCGGAGGTCAGTAGAGTTAATCTTGCCATTGATTTTCAAAGAAGATATTTTACTCTTTATGCTGTCTGCAATGAGCTCTTGTAATCTTCCTGGGGTTTCAACGGTGATGGTATCCTGTAGGGTTTCTGTCTTTTCACCCTCAATACCGATGATCATATCTTGGTCTTCGGAGAACTTATACGACTTAGGGTTGAGGAGGGCAATATCATAGAATCCGTCACTGGCACCATCCCATCCCCAGTTAATCCATACCTTTCCCGTTTCATCATATCCAGAGAGAACAAAGGCATGACCACCATTCTTGTTGTCAACACCCGTATAGAGGATGGCACGGCGTTCATTAATTTCATTATAAATGATGTCCATCCATGCTTGTTCACTGTATTTACGGCGCTTCAACATCTGTGTTGTTTCTGGATAGCCGAAGTTTCTTCTTAGTCCTCGGGCAGCATTCTCGGTGTAAGTTCCCGAACCATCTGTAGCATAATTCATGTCGGCAGCCACACCACAATCCAACATCAGTTTGGCAACAGCATCGCCCTGTTCCTTAGAGTAGTGTCCTTTGTAACTATCAATCATGTTTGTATAGTCATAAAAGCTCTCTTCATAATTAACGGTCACTATCTTCTTTGTGCCATCAGCTTGTTTTACATAAACAGAATGAGTTCCTCCTGTACCTTTCTCTGGCCACCTATTGTAATACATAATCTGTGCCATAGCGGTGGCAACACAACCTGTTACGGTCCTTCCTGTGCTACCATAGCCCTGCCATGAGCCTGTACCTGACGTGGTTCCTTCAGGACAAAGGTTGTTGTAAGGTTTCTCCTGTCCCCATATAGAAGTGACAAATGACGGGATTTTAGCAGCATATTTACTTTGATCGGGAGCTATCATAGTGCGTGGTTTGCCTGCTTTTACAATACCATTGATAGCTTCTTCTACAGCTGAGAGATACCATTTGAAACCAGCATTGCTTGTGTTTTTGTCGAAAACTGTATTCGAATAAGCGATGACAGCTGGTAGGAGATCGTCGTTGCTGACGATGACAAATCCGCCATTATTATATCCCATGACGGTAAACGCTTTGTTTGCGAGGAGGGTTCTGGGCTCTTCTCCGCTTGCACGTGTCATTGATAACGATGGCGATTGTCCGAAAACTTTGGCTGCTACAGCTTTGATTACAGCCTTTGGTCTTGGTGCTGCCGTTATTGTTAGTGCCGCTGTGAATGTAAATAGCAGCTTTAGGAATAATCGTTTTCTGAAATTCATAGAAGTGTGGGGTTATTTGTTTAATCTGGCTTTGTGTCTTCAGAATACAGAAAGATAATCATTGTCTGGTGACGAAGCCAGTTTGCCTCTTACTTATTTTATATAGAAGAATGATGCGGAACCGCAACCCTTATGAGGGTTCCGGCTCCGATTGTGTCAATCCTTTTTTTCTGGATTGCGTTCTGTTCATTATCTTATGATAGTCTTTTGACCATTGATGACATAGATACCTTTGCCCAATGATTTCAAGCTTTTTGCATCTCTGAGAAGTAATTTGCCGTCAAAAGTGTAGACATCATAGAGAATCTCACCATTAGCACCTACCTTTTGGATGGCTGTTGTTACCTTAATAGAAGTTGGTTCAGACTCTGATCCATCTGCATAAACAGCTGTTACGCTGTAATTATGGTCTGTTCCGTCCCATACTATATCGCCACTTTCCAGCTTGATACTGTTTGATAGATATTCACCATCACGATAGATATTGTATGAAACAGGTCCAGTGCTACTCTCGTAGGTAATATCGTCAATCATGAAGATGAATGCCTGATCAGAAGAAGTGTTATGATGAATAGCAAAGTATCTTGTCCCTTCAGGAACATCAACCTTCACTTCTGTCCATGTGGCAGTGCTTTGTTCGTGAGTGTCGCCCACCTTCTGGAAGCTTGCCTTTTGGTTATCGGTGTTTGATACGAGAACATCGAAGCTCTCCTTACCATAAGACTTATCTGCAGAATTAACGTTGTTAACCCAGAAACTGATGGTTTGTGCCTTGCCAGAAAGGATTGGACTGATGAGCCAGTTGCTTGCTGCAATAAGTTTTTTGTCTTCATTTACCTGATAAATGGCTACAAGTGATTTGCTTCCAGAGTGTGGATCAAGCCCTTGACCAGACTTAAATATGTCAGAAGGTTGCCAGTCCATGAATGCAAACTGTTCTCCTTGATGTTGATAAGTAGCCCCCTTAGCAAGCGGAGCTGCAAGTCCTTGGTCTTCATCAATGGTTGTCCAGTTACCGAAGGATGTACTCCAAGGTTCATAACTTTCAAAGTCGTCAGACTTTTGTTCTATTGTTGACTCTGGAGCTTCCCATTTTAGTTTTAACTTATTGTCGTCCACTTTGACATTTGTGAGGTTCTTTGGTGCAGGAACATCTGCTACAGTGCAATTAATGATTGCTTCTGCCTCATTATTGTCAGGTTCAAGATCGTCATCAAGTGGAACTGAAGCTTTTACGTTAAGTGTCTCAGCCTTGTCAAGAGTGGTTGTCCTATATTCAATCTTATACTCCTTCTTGTCAAGCAGTTTGAGACTCTCTATATTATCCTCTTTGATAATCTTACCATTAACGGTGAGTTCAATCTTGGTATTCTTTAGTTCATCGAGTCCAATATTTGTTACTTTGACATTGATTTCAGCCATCTGCCCCTTCTTGACGTTGTCTGTTGCTGTTACCTCAACAGCCGCATCTTTCTGTAATGGGTCAACAATATTGATATTGTCCATGTATACTGGAACCTTTGTGATGTTGTCTGCAATACCTATGATACGTAGGAAGACAAAATCTTCGTTGGTTAGTTCTGTAGGAATATCAACGATAAAGTTCTTCCATTCACCATTTGTCGTGGTAACATTAGCTTTCTCACTGGTCCAAACAGGCTCTGTTACATCACCATTCTTCTTAGCAAAACGTAATTCAACCTTCTGTTGAGCGTTCTCGTCAGCACGATAGTAGAATATCAGCTTTGGATTTTCGGCTCCACGAAGACTAATCTTACCTGTTATAAGTGCTGATGTACCTGGTTTTGAAGGGTTGAAGACGACAGCTCCGTTGTCATTGTCACAAGAAACATCCTTGGTAAGAGCCCATGAGGTGCTGCTGCTTGAACGCTCCAGACCCATGAATTGCCCTTCAATAGAACCATTCTTGAAGCTGTTATGGAATGGTAAAGTGTAAGGTTTTCCGACGATGATGCCAGCTGCAACCCAACTACTTTCGCCTGCATCATTTGATGCCTTAATAGCCCAGTGCTTATAGTTCTGCTTTCCCTCATTGGTGTTCAGACCTGTAACAGTGTATTCTGTCTTTCCTTTTATCTTGGTAAGCTCGTCGCCAAGCTCGCCCTCGTCAGTCACATTATTCACTTGATAAGTCACCTCTGCAGGAAGAATAACACCCTTATGAGCACCTGTTGGGACATCCCACTTGAGATTAGCAGATGTCACAAGGTCGGTTGCTGTGATTTTACCCATCATAGGGACATCTTGTCCAACATATACTGATACGTTTGCTTTCTGACCAAAGTCTGCCTCGTTGTATGCTACAATTTCGTAGTTATTCATACCCTGAGCAGCTGCATCGTCAACAACTTCCTGTGCACTACCAGGTGCTGGGTTTTTAATCTCCTTAACAAGACGGTCTTTATTACGAATAATAATCTTCGTAATGCTGGTCAGATCTGTTTTATCAATAGCCTTTGAAGGAGCTTTGAACTTTAGTGTAGCTTTCAGTGCAGCTGTAGGATCAGCTGTAGCGGTGAGGTCTTGAACCATTGCTGGAGCTTTCTCGTCTGCAGCACCCTCAATCGTCAAGGAGTCGAGGAAGATAGAGAACATATTAGGATCTGATATTCCGTGGAATCCTACGAAATAGTTTCCATCGGTAGTAGCCTTTATCTGACCCGTAAAGGTCTTATAATTCCTATTGTTGAGTACTGTTGCAGGAAGCAACTCTCCAGTCATTGCCTCGATAGTGTTATTTGTTCCCCACTTCACTTCTAAGCGTTCTGGATAGGTAGTACCACCAATGGCCAATGCCTTGAATGATACGTTGTAAGTCTTACCCTGTTTCATGTGAATTGGAGGAGTTATTAGCCAATCGTCACCATGGTTCTTTGGATGATATTTACACTTAAAGACTCCACCCTTGGCATTGCTCCAATACCATGTACATTTGTCCTTGTTGGCATCAATAATGGTGTAGACCTTAGAGTCTTCCATCGTTAAGAAGTTATCGAAGAATGGCACCTCCATAGCGTTACCATACGTTTCTCCGTTGGTCGTCGCCAAATCACTCTTCTTTGTTGAGTTGATAGCTTGTACAGAATAAGAATAAGAAGAAAGTTTGCCCTTGGTGAGTGTCTCACTGAACTCGGTAGCAGTCTGCCCTGAAGAAACTTTTTCGGATGTGCCGCCTACGTTACGGAAAACATCATAGGTTAGTTGACCAATGTAGCCTTTGTGCACACCTTCCTTTGGAGCTTCCCATGTTACGGTGGCATGACCATTCTCATCAAGTGTCAGCTTCAGGTTATCCACTGCCTTTGGACTGTCATTTCCAGCATACATAGAATGCTTTGCACGTGGACCATCACCTGCCTCGTTACTCAGAACTACGATGAAGTTAACCATACCTTCATTAACTGTTAAATCGGTTGAAACCTCTTTACCAGCCTCAGCTTTCCCCTTAGAAACTTCGGCACTATTAGCATAAATGATGTAATCAACATTACCTGTTAACGCATTACCATCGAATTTCTTGGTTGGAACATTGAATTTCAGTTTACCCGTGAGTGATCCTTCTTTGAATTCGGTCTGTAAATTTTCTGCTGCAGCAGGGGCTCCATTGGCTGTAGCTTTGACAGGGAAGGTTAGAGCCATAAGCGTAAGCGGTGTTGAATAGCCACCTACTGGAGTTACATGACCTGTTGCGAGGTCAACAGTGTAAAGTTCAAACTTGCCATCTTTATCCGTAGAAGCCCAGTAGAACTCATTGGTGCGGTTGTCAAACTCACCACTCTGATAATAATAACTGCCATCATCATCGGTGATATTCACGCCTGTTGAACCTTTCAGCGTTTCTGTACCAGTCTTGCGGTCAATCTGGTAGAGGTCGCCTTCTTTGCTGATACCGTATGCGAAGCCATCATTGGCAATACCCAATGCTACATAAGAGTGTGTGGCAGGTGCAATAGTTGTACGGGTTAGGGTTTTGTAATCAATTACACCCCATTCGAAGTTTTTAAGATCTTCCGTGTAGAATTCTCCGAATACCTCGCCAGTCTTTGGATCGTTAGCTGTTTCAAGAGCAAGGAGAGCAAAGTTGCTTACATACAATGGCTCCTCAGATATTTGCCAGTTTGTTGTGTTGAAAGCAAAGTGCTTTAGAAGAATGATACCAAGTGATGACATGCTGGTATCAAGAAATATACCGTGGAGTTCGTTATCAACGAGACCACTTCCTCCGTTAAAGAAGGCCTTACTGTAGTCTGCCAACTGCTCAAAATTGATGGCTTCTACAGGATGGAAAGAGAACATGCCACTCTTTTCTTTTGATACAATATTTCCCCACATGGCCAGCTCGGGGTTTACTGTTACCATTTTTCTTGATACTTTGGGGCGAATAGTCACCGTTGGAGTGAAAAATGGTGATGGAGTTTCCATGGGAAGTGTTTTCCCTAAGAGTTTAGGGAAGGCCTTGAGCTGGTCTAACTTCTGCTGTTCTGTCTCCTGTGTGATTTGTGACTTGGCAATGAGGAGTGATCTCTTGCCCTCTTGTTTCACTTGAGCGGAAACTTGCAATACTGCCATGGCTGTAACGAAGATGGCAATAAGTTTAGTAAATCTTTTGCTCATACTTACATGGTTTTAATTAATAAAAAGAGTTATTTAAGACTCATAATAGAGTTTTCGCAAATATATTAAAAATATGCAATGGGCGCAACTGATTTTAAGGAGAATTTGATTTTAATTAACGAATAAAAGTTTTTATTACATAAATGTGATGATTTATGCAATTTTATTAAGTAAAAATAGAAAATAATAATAAAACGTTGGAATGTAGAAGCTGAGAACGCCCGCACTCTTTCCTAAACCCCTTTTGTGGGCTCTTTCATTAAATGCGTAGGTGTTTGTTGTGTATAGAACAGTTAGACACTTTTCTTTTTAATGTCTGAAAAATGCTGGTAGAAATATGAAAAATTATTACATTACTTGAAGAAAATGTTCTTAAGAAAGAGTCCAAAATAAGTATAAGAGACTATTTTGTAAATAACATTGTATCAAATAGTTACAAGAGTCTTTTACAATAGGTGCCTAATTGAACCTCAAAAGGGCGTTAGTAAGACCTCAAAAGGGCATCTTTTGCAAGTCAATTGGGCATCTTTTTGAAGCTAAAAGAGCATATGTAGATTTTAAGGGGTGCGAAAATAGTTTACAAACCCTAATGAGTAAAGGAGTAGATTTGTTTTAGAAGGAACGAAACACGGTTATGAATAGATCGGGTTCTATAAGTTTTTTTAGGTCAGTCGTCTTGTTATTATTTTTCTCTTTGACCATCTGAAATTATATTTGTCATACTATATCAGCATATAAGCCTACATTTTCTATCTATGTATTTAATGGAAGAGCCTTTTCTGGTCGCTATGTTTTTGTGTAATACGGAAGAGACAGGATACTTTAGCACATGAATTATTGTGGTTCTAATCTTTTTAATTCCTTATAGCACCAATTATACTACAAAAGGGATGATTTTCTCATATTTTATTTGTATTTTTGCCGTGTCAGCCGTTAGGTATGCTACATTTTATTATTACAGCATTAAGGTAAGTCTGTTCTTCGATATGACAAGGTGTTGGACTTTTTTATTAATGTTGGCTGGTATATTCCATCGGAAGTGTGTTTATTGACTGGTTGGAGAGTGGGATTGATTCCTTCTAAATTAATTTGATTAATTGTTTATGAGGCAAAAAAAACATTATGAAGGTTTGACTGACACAGAGGTGTTGGTGAGTCGTGAACAGTATGGGGCTAATGTTTTAACGCCTCGAAAGAAAGTTCCGCTTTGGAAACAATTCTTAGAGAAGTTTGGAGACCCTCTAATAATCGTTCTACTCATTGCTGGTTTTCTCTCTATATGTATTTCTTTTTGGGAATATTGGGGACTCCATAATGAGGATGGAGTAGCTGTTTTCTTCGAACCAGTCGGTATATTCCTCGCTATCTTCTTGGCTACGACGATTGCTTTCTTCTTTGAATTAAAAGCGGATAAAGAGTTTGCTATCCTCAATCAAGTGAACGATGAAGAGGAGGTAGAGGTCATCAGAAATGGAAATACAACAACTGTTGCTAAAAAAGATATTGTAGTTGGCGATATTGTTATTATCAATACGGGTGCTGAGATTCCTGCTGACGGTAGGTTGTTGGAGGCTATCTCATTGCATGTTGATGAGTCTACACTGAATGGAGAGAGCATACCTGCTTATAAATCCGTAAAAGAAGAGGAGTTTGAAAAGGATGCTTCCTACGCAACGAACCAGGTGTTACGTGGTACGAAGGTAATGGAGGGGCATGGTATCTTTCAGGTTGAGGCTGTAGGCGATAGGACCGAAAACGGTAAGGTGTTTGAGGCTGCACAAATTGATGATAGCGTTAAAACACCTCTTAGTGAGCAACTTGATGGACTGAGTGTGCTTATAACTAAACTAAGTTATGTCTTTGCAGGACTTATCATTGTTGGTAGATTAATGGTGTTTTTCCATTGGAGTCCTATTGTTTGGACTTTAACCATTCCTACTATCATCTTCTTTTGGCTTGTTATCAGGAAGTTTGATGGCTGGAAGTGGTATTCGAAAACAATCAGCACTGTAGCTTATTTCTGTATTTTGATGGCGTGTGTGATCGTTTTCCACGATTGCCTCATGCCTGATAAGAGTATGGCAGGATTGCTTGCTCATGCACTGAATACAATGATGATTGCCGTAACATTGATTGTTGTAGCAGTGCCAGAAGGTCTTCCTATGGCTGTGACATTGAGCTTGGCTTATAGTATGCGCCGAATGATGAAGACCAATAATCTTGTACGTAAGATGCATGCTTGTGAGACAATGGGTGCTACAACGGTTATCTGTACGGATAAGACGGGTACGCTGACACAGAACCAGATGCGTGTTTATCAAACTCAATTCTATGCTTTAGATAATCAAAGATTAGATGAGGGGCTTGCTTCTTGCTTGTTGAAAGAGGGAATAGCTGTCAATTCTACTGCTTCAATAGATTATACCGATGCGTGTAATCTTAAGGTTTTGGGTAGTCCTACAGAGGGCGCGTTGCTTCTTTGGTTGAATGACCAACAGGTTTCTTATCAAGAGTTGAGGGAGACGGTACAGATTGTTGATGAGCTTCCTTTTACTACAGAACGGAAGTATATGGCAGTGCTTGTCAACTCTGCTTTGATGGAAGGTAAGCAGATTCTCTATGTGAAGGGTGCGCCAGAGATTGTCTATGGTCTTTGCAAACAAACTGATTGTAATGTGCCGAAAGAGGAGATTGAGCATCAGTTGGAAGGCTATCAGGAGCAGGCTATGCGAACGTTGGGCTTTGCTTATCAGATTGTAGATGGTAAAGCGGAGGTCTTTAAGGAGGGAAGAGTTGTCGCTGATAATCTAACGTTCCAGGGTATTGTCGCAATTAGCGACCCTGTGAGAAGTGATGTGCCTGAGGCTGTCGCTGAATGTATGAAGGCGGGTATTGATGTGAAGATAGTAACAGGAGATACCGCCAGGACGGCTAAGGAGATTGGTAGACAAATAGGCTTGTGGACAAGTAGTGATACGGATAAGAATATTATAAGTGGTCCTGACTTTGCTGCGCTTTCTGATGATGAATTGGATAAGCGTGTGAAGGATCTGAAGATTATCTCTCGCGCTCGTCCGTTGGATAAGAAACGTCTTGTGGAAGCGTTGCAGCGTTGTAATGAGGTGGTAGCGGTTACGGGAGATGGAACCAACGATGCACCTGCACTACAAGCGGCACATGTGGGACTTTCGATGGGTGATGGTACTTCTGTTGCTAAGGAGGCTTCGGATATTACGATTATCGATAACTCTTTTAGTAGTATTGGTAAGGCTGTGATGTGGGGACGTTCGCTTTATCAGAATATACAACGTTTTTTAGTCTTTCAGCTAACCGTTAATGTTGCGGCTTGTTTCCTCGTACTTGCTGGTGCGTTTATGGGTACGGAGTCTCCGCTGACAGTAACGCAGATGCTGTGGGTAAATCTCATTATGGATACCTTTGCGGCAATGGCGTTGGCTTCTTTACCTCCGTCAGAGAAGGTAATGAAGGATTGTCCACGTGATAGGAATGCCTTTATTATCAATCGTTCTATGGGCTGGAATATCATTGGTGTGGGTGGTTTCTTCTTTGTGCTGCTGTTGGTATTGCTTTATATCTTCGAACATGCTGATATTACTGCATTGAGAGATATTCTTCATTTGCAGCTTGGTGAGGTTAATGGACTTAGCCCATACGAGTTGACCTTGATTTTTACTATCTTTGTGATGACGCATTTCTTCTATCTGTTCAATGCGCGTGCTTTTGAGACTGGACGGAGTGCGCTTCATTTCAAGGGGTGTCGTGGATTGCTCTTTATAATCTCAATTATCTTTATAGGACAAATTGCGATGGTGGAACTTCCTATTCTGCAGAAGTTCTTTAATATCGTTAAGGGTGGATTATCTGTTGAGGATTGGGCAATAATCTTGATTGGTTCCTCTTTAGTCTTATGGGTTAGAGAGGCTTGGCATCTGATAAAATCGTTTAAAGAATAAGTGAATGGGGTGTTATAAGTCTCTTTTGTGAGTGGTTGAGTACCTTGAAGGGGGATTACTCATAGTGATGTGATTACAAAAATGTTTTATCACGGTCTTATATATATAATAAGGTGAAATAGGGTTTATATCCTCTCTAACGAAGAAAAAACACTTTTTTGATAAAATTTTCCTTCAAAACATTTGGAGGTTACACAGAAAGTCTATACCTTTGCATTCGCTTTACAAAACAAGCCACCTGGCAAGTTACTTAAAGCGGTTAAAGAAAGAGTTCTTTGAAAAGATTTACATAAACAGAGAAGTAGTACAAGAAGC
>ERZ773069.154-NODE-154-length-49984-cov-39.094074_pt1 | contig 49984 bp, 46 predicted proteins | sample MGYA00580619_ERZ773069 | MGnify/ENA primary metagenome ERZ773069 (study PRJEB29015, sample SAMEA2738007) | human oral metagenome | biome: human oral; feature: human-associated habitat; material: dental | place: China | collected 2108 ...
CTAGATATGTGTGGAAATTGGCGTTTACTCCCCGCTGGCTGGGCGGGCTTTTGCTGGCTCTCGTCTTCGTGACGGGGTTTGTCGCGCTCTCCAGCTGGCAGTTCAATGCCTCCACATCGCAGCAAGTACATTCTGATCCTGCGAAAGATCGGGTGCGACCCTACACCGAGATTCTGCAGGCGCATCAGCCCGTGACGAATTTGACGGTTGATACCGTGGTACAGGCGAAGGGGGAGTATGTTCCCGGATCCTCCATGCTGGTGGTGGGTCGCCTCAATAACGGTGACCACGGGTACTGGGTTCTGAGTGAATTCATTCCCGAAGGAACCGATAAAGCCGCCGCTTTGGGGGGCACCAAGCCCCGCGCCATCACGGTGGCACGAGCCTGGATAGCGGGAGAGGATGATCATGGGCCGAGCATACCCGCCGAACCGACAGGGACAGTTGAGGTTGCCGGTCGTGTAGTAAATGCCCAGGGCGCCGCCCCGTACACGCGCACGGCTGAGAAGGTGCTGGAAAGCGCATCCCCGGCGCAGCTGACGAATCTGTGGGATTCACCCCTCTATGACGGCGTGCTCACGCTTTCTGCCGAAGTACCCGAGAACCAAAAAATACCCCTCACTGAACAGCATACAATCGCAGAAAATGCCACTATTATTGGACAGTCCGAGAATCTGCGCCCTATTCGCGCAGCCCAGGCGACCAATGATGCCAACATCAACTGGCTCAACATCTTCTATTCGCTCGAATGGCTGATTTTTGCGGCGTTCGCCCTCTACCTATGGGGACGCATGCTTAAGGATGCGGCGCATCGTGCCGCCGAACCAGCCGAATACACCCAGTATTTTGAGTACGAGGGCGAATACTTTGTGGACGAAGCCACCGGACGCCCCTACTATTGGGACCCCGCCGACGAACAGTACTATTTCTTTGATGAAGCTCCTGAAGAAGCATCAGCGCGGGTGGAAGATACACCCCGTAACGCGCCGACGAGTGGTAATCCCCAAAAGCCCGCAGACAAAGACTAACGCCAGCTAAACTCATCAGCACACACGAGAGGCACAGCATGTCAGAGAATTCCGAGAAGAACACAAAAATTACCCCGGTAGAACGTACCGACGGGCGCAAAGTCACCCTATCGCAGAATGCCTCGAAAGCATCAGCAGACGGGGCAGAACACGCACCCCAGGGCGGATTTACGGTTCGTAAAAAATTTGGCGGTACCGAAACGCAGATTCGTTCCGCACTCACCTTCTATAAATGGTGCGCCTGGATATCCGGTACCTTTCTACTGCTGCTGGTGGTTGAGATGATTACCCACCACGGGATGGGCTATGACCTGGTGGCGGGTGCAAAAGACGCCGCAACCGGTTCCGATGTGGCGCTCGGCGTCCTTAACCGCGAAACCGAAAACCTTACCGGCGGAGTAAACATCTCCACATGGGTGCTTATCATTCACGGTTGGTTCTACATTATTTATCTGTTCTCCTGCATTCGTATTTGGCTGCTCATGCGCTGGGGCATCGCCCAGCTTATCGTCATGGCGCTTGGCGGCGTGGTGCCGTTCCTCTCGTTCATTGTTGAGAAACGCATCCACGCAGAAACCCTGGCGCAGCTTGAAGCAAACCCGCAGGCAACCAAACGATACTAGCCCCAGCATCGGCGAAAGCCCAACGGCGAGTACCCGTGAATGGGCGCCACATAAAACCTTTATCTCTCCCGTAGAATAGAAATACAAGACTTCGCGCGCTCGCGCGGAATTTCGACCTGACACGTGAGGAAAATCCGTGACCGACTCTGTACACCCGGATCAGCTCGAAGAGCGTCCGGTTCTGGTGGTAGATTACGGTGCCCAGTATGCGCAGCTTATTGCTCGTCGCGTGCGTGAGGCGGGTATCTACTCTGAAATCGTTCCCCACTCTATGAGCACCGAAAAGATGCTCGCTAAAAACCCTGCCGCGATTGTGCTTTCGGGCGGGCCTTCATCGGTGTATGCCGATGGCGCCCCCCGCGGCGATAGGGCACTATTTGAGGCTGGCGTGCCGGTCTTCGGTATCTGCTACGGTTTTCAGGTGATGGCGCAAACCTTGGGCGGTACCGTGGCGCAGACCGGTTCCCGCGAATACGGCGCAACCGATGCGACCCTGTGCGCGGTTGATTCTTCGTTCCTCACCGGCACCCCGCAGACGCAAAACGTGTGGATGTCGCACGGCGATTCCGTGACCGAAGCCCCCGCCGGGTTTGAGGTTCTGGCGCAGACCCCGGGTGCGTCCGTGGCGGCGTTCGTGGATGAGCACCGCAAGCTGGGCGGCGTGCAGTGGCATCCCGAGGTGAAGCACTCCGACTACGGTCAGGTTGCACTTGAGAACTTCCTGTATAACATCGCCGGGCTTAAACCCACCTGGTCAACCGACAATATTATTGAGGAACAGGTTGCAAAGATTCGTGAGCAGGTTGGCGAAGACCGCGTGATTTGTGCGCTCTCTGGCGGCGTGGATTCTTCTGTTGCTGCAGCCCTCGTGCATAAGGCCGTGGGCGATCAGCTGACCTGCTTCTTTATCGACCACGGGCTGCTGCGCGCGGGTGAGCGTGAACAGGTTGAGCAGGATTACGCTGCGTCAATGGGTATCCGCGTGATTACCATTGACGAATCAGAGCGTTTCCTCACCGCACTGGCTGGCGTGAGCGACCCTGAGCAGAAGCGTAAGATTATTGGCCGCGAGTTCATCCGCTCCTTTGAGCAGGCCGAGCGCAAGCTCATTGAGGAAGCGGGCGAAGAGGGCGCACAGATCAAGTTCCTGGTGCAGGGTACCCTGTACCCGGATGTGGTTGAATCCGGCGGCGGCGAGGGTGCGGCGAATATTAAATCGCACCACAATGTGGGCGGTCTGCCTGAGGATTTGGCATTTGAGCTGGTTGAGCCGCTGCGTACCCTGTTCAAGGATGAGGTTCGTGCGATTGGTCGTCAGCTGGGTGTTCCCGAGAAGATTGTGGCGCGTCAGCCGTTCCCCGGTCCCGGTCTGGGTATTCGTATTGTGGGTGAGGTAACCCGCGAGAGCCTTGAGACCCTGCGTGCGGCGGATGCGATTGTGCGTGAAGAGCTGACCGCCGCCGGTCAGGACGAGCATATTTGGCAGTGCCCCGTGGTACTTCTTTCCGGTGTGCGTTCGGTGGGTGTGCAGGGCGATGGCCGCACTTATGGGCATCCGATTGTGCTGCGCCCGGTTTCTTCAGAGGATGCGATGACCGCCGACTGGTCGCGCCTGCCCTATGATCTGCTAGCAAAAATCTCGAACCGGATTACGAACGAAGTCAAAGACGTGAACCGCGTGGTGCTGGATGTAACCTCCAAACCCCCGGGAACCATTGAGTGGGAGTAGTCCGGCGGGGGAGTAGCCCCTAGGATTCAACCCAGTTTTGAGTAGATAAGCCGCCCGGTGTGTTCTGAGCTTTCAGGATGCGCCGGGCGGCTTTGCTGTGGTCATAAAGGTATAGAAGCTGCGCCATGGTCCTCTCGAAACGGAACATTTCTTCAAATCTTTCTGCAACAGAGCACAGCTTCGGATACCTATGATGAGAATGTGAAAGTCTGGAGCGTACTCGATAACAGGTGCAGGCTTGGTTTTCAGAAAATCTTGCTGGTGTTCTCGATATTGTTCCGCTTGTGTTTTTACCAAGGCATAAACCCACAAAGTGAATAAACCTTAGAATAAGTGTTACCAGCATAATGAGAAAAGCAGTACAAATAACTGATAAATCGGTTTAGCCACTATGAGAACTGGGGACAGCGTTGTAGACAAGAGTCACGAACCAGCAGAGGTAAGAGCCATTGTTTTTACTGTCATCTGGGAGGTACCCCTAATGAATGACCCTCAGTGTTTTTGTCCTGAAAGTTGGGTGGTCTTCTTAATACTATTCGTCATGATGATAATCATTAAGATGCACAAAATAGCGTCGTAGAGGGATACCATAGAGCCTATTGCTATAGAAACTTGCTTTGAGCCTGAACCGCGGTAGCCCATAAATGGAATAATAGCCCACTCTAGAATAAGCGACACATAGATAACCTCAGATACCGGAGCAACAATAAGGCCGTAAATATTGACACCTCGTATCCATCGAAACTTGACTGATTTCCTAAACCGCATAAATGCGATAATCTGCAAGAAAATGTGGATCATGTAGGGCAGTGCAACAACGGTAGCAATAGCTACAATGACAAATATAAGATCGCTAAATTCATCGCGTTCAGACACCATAATATAAATGGCTGCTTGGATAAAAATAAACAATAGGACAAGTACAGGAATAATAATCAGAACATTCCTGATAGCCTGTGCTATGAGAAGACTTTTGCGGGTTTTGGGGTCTATATCGAACTGTTTTGGTACGCGCTCATGAGATTCTTCCTTTTTCTTGGTCCCCTGAGGTTCCGAGCCAGCCTGAGGCTCCAAGGATATCTTACCGTCTGCGCCTTCTACACCATACAGCTGTGTATATTTGGGCTCTTGTTGGGAATTCTCCGGATTATTCGATGCACTTTGCTTTTTCACGGGAGGCTGCGGGTCATTATTATCAGCGGTTGAAAAATTCTTATCGGTGCTCATTGCTGTTCACCCTGATCTTTCTTCTGCGACCTAACGTTAACGTGCTGCCAAGGAATTTCTACAATCGGATCTTCATGATGCTTCTTCAGGGTTTTTGAATCGTCCGTTTCGTATATTGCATTCTTGAAACCAGATAAAGTATTATCTGGCGTTGGGTGTTTATTGGTATCCATATTTTTATTATGAGAGGATAGTTTTTTCTTTTTCCAGTTATATATACTCACTACAATAATCGTGAAGATACTCATGATCGCTTCAAGGACGCAGGCACCTAGCATCCACTGTAATGGTCGGATATCGACATTTGAAGCCGTCACCTCTATAACGAACGATGTATAAAAAGCAGCAAGGGGCGCAACGATGAGCAGACTATAGATGTTTGTCCCCAAAACCCATGCGGTTTTGGTTCCCCGAATCATCTTTATACATGCCACAGTTTGCAGCAGAATATAAACGATAAAGGGCGAAAAAAGGATGAGCGTAAGAAGAAGTACTCGAAAATCAACATAACCAGAATCATTGGGAAGGGCGGAAATCATCACGCCCTGGAGAAGCGTGGTTTCGAGCATTAGCCTAATAATCTGCACAGTTATAAAGATAGAAAGAAACAAGTTCCGCTTCTCAGTCGAATCTGCCTCAGATTCTTTCTCTATTTCATGAACGTTTTGAGCCCGGCCTATAGCAAACTCATCATTAACTATCGGAAAATTCTTATCGGTGCTCATGGTGCTCACCCTAATCTTTCTTCTGCGACCTAACGTTAATGTGCTGCCGAGGAACCTTTGCATCCGATTTGTCATGGTGATTCTTCAGGGGTTTTAAACCACCATCCGTTTCGTATGCTCCGGAGTTAGAACCTTCCAGAACATCGTCAGATATTCGAGGTTTAGCGATAGTAATCCTTTTGCCTTGAAAATCACGAAGATCATTCCTCTTGATTACATTCATCACGACGATCATGACGATGCTGATAACGGCTTCAAGAACGCAGGCACCTAGCAACCACCTTAATAGTCCAATATCAGCAACTGGTATGTTTGGAGCCGCCACCTGCAGCTCCATCATGAACCACGTATAGAAAGCACCAATAGGCGCAACAATCATCAGGCTATAAATGTTGATTCCTACAACCCAAGCGATCCGAGTTTCTTTCTTTGCCCGTGACCATGCCACAGCCTGCAAAATAAAATGCAAACCAAAAGGCAGGAAAAGGAATAGACCAAGAGCGATAGAGAGCCATGGCAGTAATGGCAGTACTAATATAAATTCAATGATAGTCCTTATGGTCTGCACAGCTATAAGACTAGGAGGAAACGAGGTCTGCTTCTTGGTCGAATCTGCCTTAGGTTCTTTCTTTATCTCATGAGCATCTTGAGCCTGGATAGTTCCATACTCAGGTTTTGGAAGGTTCTTATTAGTAGTCATGGCTTCACCCTAAGCTTATAGCCTGGGTATTCAGTGGAAGCTCCCTGAATATTCTCAAAAAACATTTTTGAATTTATCTAACAAGAAAAATAATCTTTATCTAAAAGCATTAGGATTCTAACGCTTTGTTGAGGGTTATTCATTAGGTGTCTTTTAGATGACAATAAAAACAACGGTTCCTACCCCTGCTATACGTATGATGGTGAAAGAAGCGACCAGCCACCAATCACATACAGGTGGAAACCGTTGCTTTCTTGCCGTCACTGGACTGACCACTGCATAATTCGCAACCGCTCTCAATCGCTCAGTCATACTCTGACCTGGGATACCCCAACGCAGGCTCACGCCGTCCTTTGTTGGTCGTGGTGCATCTGAAGAATATGTTTGACGGATAAGCTAGACGTAATAGTACTAAAAGCCGCCCGGTATGACCTGAATTTTCAGGATATACCGGGCAGCTTGTGTTCTTTGTGAACGGCAATAACTGTGGTCTATGCGTTGACCAGGGTAACCACCGACCAGACCGCAAATTTACAGGAGCGCAGATCTTCTTCGTGGGCCGTGCGCCCCGCTGCGAATTTCCGCTCACTATAAGAGAATATGTCAGCCTGAAAACTTTGAGAATAGGGCTGGGGTCATGATTTTGAGTCTGGTATTCAGATCGTTTGTCGGCATTATTCTCTCCCTATTCATTGATTATTCCAAATAAGCTATTTCCCATATAGATGTTTAGAAATAGTCTGCACCATCGATTATTTTGCCAAAGAAATTGAAAACCTTCTCGGCAAAATTTTCCCCGCCATCCGGTTGTTCAGGATTCTTGCGAGATAGCTTGAAAAGCTTGATTGTTCCCAAGATAGGAAGTGCCGCAAGTGCTAATGCCATAAGAAAGGCAAGAAGTGTGATAGCTAGGTTAATAATAAAAATACTAGTGACATGCAGCAGATTAGCGCTAACAGCTATCCCGAGGATAATAAAGGTAAGCGTCCAAGGAATCGTAGCTACAAAGCATATCCACGCAACTACACGCAACAAACTTTTGCGGAACCCGCGCGGATTTTCCGGAGCTGAGAATCCATACGCACGATATTCTTCGTATGTAGTGGAATAATCATGGGACTCTGAGGGAGAGTTTTTAGGTGTATTTTTTTGAGAACTATGATTTCGGGTATCTTCTATGGGGTGGATAAATCTAGTGGATTCTCGGGGTGTGCTCATGGTATTTTCTATCTCTTACACATTGACGATTTGAATACGGTATAAATAATGTACCAACACGTTCTGAATATATCCTCAATGTACTCTGAGAAAATGCTGATGATAGAAGATAGGCTGTGCTTTTCTATCTCTGTGGCACCTCACGCCAAATATTGACAACCAGTTGTCATATTTGTAAACTGGTTGCCAAAATTGTCGCTGGAGGAAAAATGGATGCTTCATTACTGAGTGAACTCGTGGTGCAGATCTTTCGTGTGAACGGAGCACTCACCGCATGGGGTGACCGGTTCGCCGCCGAGAGCGGTCTTACGACTGCGCGCTGGCAAGTGTTAGGTGCAATCTTGATGGCGAAAGAACCGAGTACTTCTCCTCAAATTGCCGAACGTATGGGAATAACCCGGCAGGGTGTGCAAAAGCAGTTAAATCTTCTTCGGGATGAGGGGCTGGTTATGTCTGTCGAAAATCCCGCGCATAAACGTTCTCCACGGTACTCCCTGACGGAACACGGCGAGCAGAAATTAGCGGAAATCCGAAAACGCTGGCGCCAACAGGTTCATCAATGGAGTGGGTCATATCAGCATGAATCTGTTATTGCCGCTCTTGAAACCCTAGATGTTTTATCTCAGCAGCTTAAAGAATAAAACAAATACGAAAAGCTACCGACGGAGGTTTAGATATGAATCCCGTTTTGCTAACTATAAATACTATTTCTGCGCTCGTAACGATCGCCAGCGCATTTTTGGCAATGTATCGTCCTGGGCTTATGGTTCACGCTTCGTCCGTTGATGCTAATACTCGTTTCTACGTATACATGTATGCCGTGCGCGCCATACCGGCCGGAATAGCTGTTCTTATTGCACCCTTCTACTTTCGAGGCGGTGCCGTCGTCCTGCTTCTTGCGACTTTTGCGGTCATACAGGCGGGCGATGCCTTCATCGGCTGGATCCGCAAAGAATGGGGCATGGTGCTCTTCCCCTCGCTCAGCGCGGCAGTCCACACGGTCGTCGCATTTTCGGTTCCGGGCGTATAGAGATAGCCCTCAATGAAGGGAAGGATCGCCCGCAGGATATGTGCCCCCGTGTGCACCGGCTCAGCCAGCGGTACTGGGACGCGGAGCTGTGCATCACAGAAAAAACCTGCTCCGAATGTCCTCTGCCACTCGGTCCTTCTAAGTAAAAACTCTAGGTATTTCTGTCCTCAATCTGTAGTGTTAAAAAGAGCGTTGTATTCCCAAGTACTTCGTGGATTTAGTCATCGAGTAAACATAAAAAACGAGGAGGAAACCCATGAAACGCTTTGAAAACAAGACCATTCTGATTACCGGCGCGAGCAGCGGTATTGGTTTGGCGGGCGCAAAACGCCTGATCGAAGAGGGCGCGCACGTTATCTTTACGGGTCGTACCGAAAGTCATGTGCAGGCTGCAGCAGCCGAGTTGGGCGATCATGCTACTGCCGTTCTGGATGATGTTTCGGACGGCAACACTTTGGAGCGCATCATGCCTGTGGTGGAGCGTGCCGGTGCGTTGGATGGTGTGTGGCTCAATGCCGCATACGCAGCCGGAGGTCCTTTAGAAGAGATGGATCAGGCGACTCTCGATCAGATATTTAAGGTGAATGTGGTGGCACCGATGATCCAAATGGGCGCGCTTTCTCCATATGTGAAAGACGGCGGGTCGGTGCTAGTGACGTCTTCGACGGCGGCTTATGAGGGAGCACCTATAGTCTCTGCCTATGCCGCAACAAAAGCTGCTATTCTGGCGGCGGCGCGCGGGTGGGCCTCCGAGCTTGCACCGCGCAATATTCGGGTGAATAGCCTGGTTCCCGGGCCGATTACGAGCAACCTGAGGTCGGTTCTTCCCGATGAGATGCGCGCCCAATTCGAGGAACGGCTTGCCGAGGCAGTGCTCCTCAAGCGTGTGGGTGATGCGCGTGAAGCCGCCGCAGTGGCGCTATTCCTGCTCTCTGATGAGGCTAGCTATGTGACGGGTAGCTCGTATACGGTAGACGGTGGTCTGATCATGCAGTAGCGCTCTGTTGCTAGGCGGTGTGGAATACGCGCATAGCTGTTTAGCCCTCAATAAGTGCTAAAAAGTGCCTTTATGTGAATAAACGGGTTTTAACGCTTTATTCACATAAAGGCATTTTTTGATCGAAAAGTGTGACGAAGATTTTTAGCTATATGAATATCTATATTTTTACTCAATTATGCGTGATGTACAAGGTTTCACAATACCTTGATGCCTAGAGTCGTATTCCCATCCCCAATCACACATGAGTTGTAGTACCGGTAGAAATGTTTGCCCTTCCGCGCTTAGTGTGTATTCCACTCTTGGTGGTACTTCCGCATATACGGTGCGTTCGATGAGCCCATCTTCTTCGAGCTGACGGAGCTGCTCAGTTAGTACTTTGGAACTGATCCCTTCAAGTAGCAGAAGCAGATCGCGGGTGCGTTTTGCCCCACCGCTCAAGTGGTAGAGAATGAGGCACTTATATTTGCCTCCAACTAGATTCATTGCCATCTCTATTGCAGAAATTTTTTTCATTAAAAACCTACCGTAAATACTTAAAACTTACCTAAAAGTATGTATAGAACTTATAAGTAAGTTATGTTTTAATGCATTTTTGTACATTATACTGAATTTTGTAATCACCCGAAGAGAAAATGTTACCCATGACTTTGCAAGACCTTATACGTGACCGTCGCTCTACTCGATATTTTGACCCGGCCTGCCTGATAAGCCACGAGGAAATGTACCGTCTTATTGATCTTGCTAACCAGGCTCCCAGCAGTAATAATTCGCAGCCGTGGAGGGTTGTGATCGTAACCAAGCAGCATTTACGCGAAAAGCTGTTGCCTATTGCGTATAACCAGCAGCAGATTATGACTGCATCGGCCGTGTTGATTCTGCTGGGTGATCGGCAAGCATACTATGCGGATAATTTGAGTCGAATACATCATGAAGAATATATTGCTGGATGCTTCTCCCAAGAAATCTGTGAGGCTCTGACCCAAGCCGCTATTGAATTTTATGAGCCGCGTAGCGAGCAGGAAATACAGAAATTTTTAGGTTTAGACTGCGGGCTCTGGGCGATGACTTTTATGTTGGCGGCGCAGGAAGCCGGGTGGAATACGGTACCTATGACGGGATATCAGCGTGCAGAATTGCGTGAGATGCTGCGCCTGCCAAGCCGATATCTTGACATTATGATGATTGCTGTAGGCTCCGGAACACGAGAAGGACATCGCACTTTACGGCATGAGGCGGAGCGCGTAACGGTGTGGAATGCTCCTCCCGCAGCGCAACCTTAAGATCTCCGATTTGCCGCCCCGTATATGGTGGGATGCCGCTTTTCTATTCAGAAGTATCTTGCACATTCTATATGCATTTTGAATGTAAAACCTTCTCTATAGACGGGGTTACAGGGCTCACCCTACAATGAGGAATACCCACCAGAAGACAATAAAAGGAGCGTGCACCGTGAAAACCCTAGGTATTATCGGCGGCATGAGCCCTGAGAGCACCGCCCTGTACTATCGGATCATTAACCGTGAGGTTAACCGCCGCCTCGGAGGCAACCACAGTGCCGATATCGTGATGCACAGTGTAGATTTTGAGGAAGTCGTGCGCCTGCAAAAAAGCGGTGACTGGGAAGCCGCTGGGGCTCTGCTGGCGGCAAGCGCCGCAAAACTTGAGGGTGCGGGTGCGCAGCTGCTGCTGGTGGCCACGAACACCATGCACAAGGTTGCCCCCGCGATAGAGCGTGCCACCACCGTACCGCTACTGCACGTAGTTGACGCCACCGCCACCGCCATCCAAAGGCAGGGGCTGCAGAGGGTGGGGCTGCTGGGCACAACCTTCACCATGAGCGACGGGTTCTACACCGAGCGCATGGCGGCGCAAGGAATCCAGACGATCGTGCCGGCCGAACCGGAACAGGCAGAGACTAACCGCATCATTTTTGAGCAGCTGTGCCTGGGCCGTGTGGAGCCTGAAGCCGTGCAGTATCTTCAGAAGGTCATTACAGGGCTGAAGGAGCAGGGTGCCCAAGGCGTGATTCTGGGGTGCACCGAACTCTGCCTGGCAGTGGAAGCGGACAAGACCCCGCTGCCGGTCTTTGACAGCACCACCATTCACGCGCTCGCGGCAGTAGAGGCAGTGTTAACGCCGCCGCTTCCCGTATAAACCCCGCTTCTTGACCGAAATAAATAACTGTTCCCCATGAAAAGACTAGCTGCAGCCCTTGAACATAAAGTTCCGCCGCCACTTATAGGGGCACTGTGCGCCTCACTGATGTGGCTCATCTGCGGGATGCCGCCGCTGACAGGCAGACCACCGCTGCTGCTGGTTCCCGCCCTTGCACTGGTTGTACTCGGCCTAACGGTGGACGCGGCGGGGGTGCTGTCATTTAGACGTGCCCGCACCACAGTGAACCCGTTCGCCCCCGAACGCACCGTAAACATTGTCTCCTCCGGAATATACCGTTTAAGCCGCAACCCCATGTACTTGGGTATGGTCTGCATACTTACCGGGTGGGCGGTGTGGCTGTGGCAGGTGCAAGCTGTGCTCGGGGTGGTGCTTTTCGTTGCCTGGATAACGCGTTTCCAGATTATTCCCGAAGAGCGGGTTCTCACCCAGAAGTTCGGTACAGAATACCGGCAGTACCGCCAGCGGGTACGGCGCTGGGTATAAGCCCAGCACCTGCCAAAACTGTGTGTGGCTGGCTTACGTACATACATTCTGCCAACCGAAACCCTGAATGGTTCGGGGACTCACTATCGTATGTGTGTCTTTTACGGGATAGACTTAATAGCGGTGAGCTCGCAGGAAAGACGGTGATATTCATGAATCGTATCTCGACCCATTTTCTCGATCTTGAAGGCATTAAAACCGCGTACTACAGTACGGAGGGTGAAGGCACGCCTATCGTGTTCCTTCATGGTGGCGGGGTGGATCACGCCATGCTCTCCTGGAAAACGATCATGCAGACCTGGACCGGATCTCAGCCTTTAGTTGCCCTGGATCTGCCAGGGTACGGCAACAGCGATAAACCCGAATTAGAGTACTCGCTGAGTTTCTACACGGGCTTCCTCAAGGCATTCCTTGATACTTTGAACGCTCAAAATGTTACCTTGTGTGGCCTTTCAATGGGCGGCGCCATTGCTTTGCAATATGCGCTGCGGTATCCGGAGTATATTGGCAAGCTGGTGCTGGTAGCGCCTTGGGGTGTGTCCGCTTCAGCACCGTATTCACTTATGGGACGGTTGCGGGTGCGTTTGCCACTCAATCAGGTGGTATATAAAACCTTGCAGAATAGGTGGCTGGCAAAGAACATTATTGCCGGGTCACTGATTGGGAATCGCGAGAAAATTACCCCTGAAATTCTGGATGAGGTGCAAACTGCTGCCCATTCGAAAGACGCGGCACGAGTTTTTCAATCATTTCAGATCAGTGAGCTGTGGGGAGAACATCCGGTCGGGCACCTAATACCGCTTCTGCCACAGATCAAGGTGCCAACCCTATTTATTCAAGGGGATAAGGACCCCGGCGTCAAAGTCGGTGATGTGAAGCAGGCAGCCGCATCTATGCCGAATGCACGGGTCGAAATTTTTGAGCATCATAAGCATTGGGTTCAGAAAGAGAGCCCCGAACGGTTTGCGGATATAGTGCGCGACTTCATCGAGTCGTAACTCTTGTCATACTGAACGAACAGCATAAAATGAACCCCGGGAAGCGCTTTGAGAACAAGATTTTCCGGTAATCGGCGGGAGTAGCAGTATCGGCTGGACACGCGCAAAACGTCTTTGAACTCTGAATAATGCAGCTTTGGGCGTACTACAAGACCCTAGAGGGTGGATATTACGCCCAAAGATGCGTTATTCGGATTGGGAACAGAGAAGAACCTACTTCACGATGCGGTAAACCTTCGCTTCGTAGGGGCGTAGAGTGGTGCCCGCATCGGTCAGCGCGCCGGTATCATCCTGGTAGTTGGAGTGCACCAGTTCGACGGACGCCCCGGCTGCACGCGCATCATCCAGCAGCGAGAAAGTGCGCTCCACCGAATCAGACGTGAAGTTAGAAACCACGAACAGAGACTGGTTCGCGTCGGTGCCGTCCGGGCCGCCGGTACGGGTGTAGGCGTACACTGCCTCATCCTCGGCATGAGGAACCTCAACCGAATCTACGGGTGCGAACGAACCGTACACCATCAAATCTTTGAGCTCACCGCGGCGCAGCTTCGCCAATTCCTGATAGTGGTAGAACACCGAATCCTGATCGTCCAGGGCAGCCTGCGCATTAATCTGCGGGTAGTTCGGGTTCACCTTCAGCCACGGTTCGACTCCCGCGTTCGTGAAACCACCGTTTGCCGAGTCATCCCATTGCATGGGGGTGCGGGCGTTATCACGACCCTTAATGTAGATAGCGCGCATCGCATCCTCGTGGCTGAGTCGCTGATGATCCACGTGCATATCCTCGTAGAAACGAATCGAATCGCCGTCGCGGTAGTCCTCAATAGACTCGAACCGCACATTGGTCATCCCAAGTTCCTCACCCTGATAAATATATGGGGTTCCCTGCATAAAATGTAGGGTGGTTGCCAACTGCTTCGCTGAAAGCACCCGAAATTCGGGGGAATCGTTGCCGAACCGCGAGACCACGCGCGGCTGATCGTGGTTATTCCAGTACAGCGAACCCCACGCCTTGCCCTCAAGTTTCGTCTGCCACTCGTTCAGAATGCGCTTAAGCTCGGTCAGCTTATACGGCGCGTACGACCACTTGCCGCCCAGCGAACCTTCGGGGTCGTTATCGACGCCCATGTGGTCGAAGTGGAAGAGCATCTGCAGTTCGCCCGCATCGTAGCCCGCCCACAGCTTCGCGTCCTCGGGGCTGGTTGCGCTCGTTTCGCCCACGGTCATCACATCGTACTTCGAGAACGCCTCACGGTTGAGCTCTTTCATCCACGGATGCACCATCGTGCCGTTCGCAATCACAAACGGGATCGACGACGTATGCTTCTCAAAATCGGTGGAAGGGTCATCCGGGAAACCTTCGGGTTTAGAAATAATGTTGATGGCGTCCAGACGGAAACCATCCACGCCCTTATCGAGCCACCAGCGCACCATCGCATACAGGTCTTCGCGCACCTTCGGGTTTGCCCAGTTCAGGTCAGGCTGTTCTTTGAAGAAAATGTGCAGGTAGAACTGCTGCGTGGCTTCGTCCCATTCCCAAGCGGAGCCACCGAATTCGGAAGCCCAGTTATTCGGCGGAATCGGGGAGCCGTTCTCGTCAAATCCGTTGGGGTCTTTCCAAATGTAGTAGTCGCGGTACGGGTTATCCTTTGAGGAACGAGATTGCACAAACCACGGATGCTGATCCGAAGTGTGGTTCGCCACCAAATCCATCAGAATTTTAATGCCGTGCTCATGCGCGGTCGCCAGCAACTCATCGAAATCTTCCATTGTTCCGAAATCGCTCATAATGTCGAAGTAGTCGGAAATATCGTAGCCGTTATCCACGTTCGGCGAATCAAACACGGGGGAGAGCCAGATAACGTTAATGCCCAGCTTCGCCAGGTACGGGATTTTTTCGGTAATACCGGGTAGATCGCCGATACCGTCGCCATTGGAGTCGTTGAAGGAGCGCGGATACACCTGATAGACCACCGCCTCCTTCCACCACTGCCGCCCGGCGTGGGAAGGAACCGTACGCTCTTCAGTCGTGGTTTCACTACTCATCAGAAGCCTTTCGTTAAGGGTTGCGTCGTGTGGCTTAGTGGGGAACCCCGTAAGCCGCATCGCCGCAGGTATGTCTGTAAAATTTTTAGTCAGGATGCGCCAGCGCGCCACTCGCCGCGCAATCTACGCCCTACCGGTACAGATACACTTTTGCCTCATAGGGTCGCAGAGTGGTGCCTTCGTCCGTGAACTCGCCGTGCTCATTCCGGTAGTTTGAGCTGATCAGTTCGGGTGCTTCTCCCATGGCCGCAAGCTCCTCAAGTTTCAGCACGCCCGGGTTCTTGAGCGCCAAAGAAGCGAGCTGACCGTCTGCATAGGGCAAAGACAGTGTTTCTTGGGTGAAATTAGCAACCACCAGCAGGGCGCGCTCGCCGGATGCGGCGGCATCTTCAGCAGAGTTCACGCGCAGGTAGGCGTACACCTGCTCATCCTCGGGGTTGAGCACACGGTATTCGCCGGTGAGTACGATGGGGTGCTCTTTGCGCAGGTGAATGAGGTCGCTGTAGTGATAGAAAATAGAATCATCGTTCGCCAATTCTTCGGCGGCGTTAATGTCGGTGTACCGCGGGTTCACCTTCAGCCACGGGGTACCGGTCGTAAAGCCCGCATTTTCGCTCGCATCCCACTGCATGGGTGTTCGCGCGTTATCTCGGCCCGAAGCACTGATGTACCGCAGCATATCCTCGGGGCTAACCCGCTGGGACTCCACCACGTATTTACGCCAGGAATCATGGATTTCAAGGTCGTTGTAGTCGTCTACCGAGTCGAAGAAAACATTGGTCATCCCCAGCTCTTCACCCTGATAGATGTATGGAGTTCCCTGCATCATATGCAGAACCGTGCCGAGCATCTTACCGCTGACCTCACGGAACTCGGGGGAATCATTGCCGAAACGTGAAACCGTGCGCGGCTGGTCATGGTTGTTCCAGTACAGCGAATTCCATCCGCGACCGTGCAGCCCCGTCTGCCAGTGGGTAAGAACCTTCTTCAAATCCACCAGGTTAAAACGAGTATCCGACCATTTGCCGGTGGCGCCGCCTGCGCTGGCATCCACATCCATATGCTCGAACTGGAACACCATCTGCAGTTCGTGGCGGTCAAAACCTGTGTACAGGGCGGCATCTTCCACGCTCACGCAGGGAGTCTCACCCACGGTCATCACCGGGTATTTGCTGAGTACCTCGCGGTTCATTTCGCGCAGGAACTCGTGCACACGCGGACCGTTTGCGGCCACCGCCAGAGAATTATCTAGCCCTCCTGCGGTGACGGCGGGGTCATCTGGGAAGGAAAGATCCTTAGAAATCAGGTTGATAACATCCATGCGGAAACCGTCGACGCCCTTATCAAGCCAGAACCGCATAATGTCGTAGACCTCTTCACGTACTTTCGGGTTTTCCCAGTTGAGGTCGGGCTGCTTCACCGAAAAATAGTGCAGATAGAACTGCTGAGTGCCCTCGTCCCATTCCCAGACCGATGGTGAGAAACAGGAAATCCAGTTATTTGGCGGAATCGGGGTGCCGTCTTCGGAGAACCCGGCAGGGTCACGCCACACATAGTAGTCGCGGTACGGGTTATCCTTAGCCGATCGCGCCTGACGGAACCATTCGTGCTCATCCGAAGTGTGGTTCACCACCAAATCCATCATGAGTTTGATGCCGTGCTCATGTGCGGTCGCCAGCAGCTCGTCGAAGTCAGCCATTGTGCCGAACTCGGTCATAATCGCCCGATAGTCCGAAATATCGTAGCCATTATCGTCGTTCGGCGAGGCGTAAATCGGGGAAAGCCAGATAACATCTATACCCAGCTTCGCCAGATACGGAATTTTTTCGGTGATGCCGGGCAGATCGCCGATGCCATCGCCATTGGAATCGTTGAAGGAACGCGGGTAGATCTGGTATACAACGGGCTGTTGCCACCACTGAATTTCAGTTTTCATGAGCTGTCCTTCCACGGAATACATGTCAAATAAAAATTTGGAGGCGGGAGTGCGCTAAGCTGCGGCACCCTGGGGTCGCCGCGCTATCCGGGCTGTACCTGCGACGGCGGCGGCACGGGGTGCATCCTGGCGGTGGGCTCGAAACTCGACTCGTCAAGCTCTACCAGCACGCCGCTGTGATCGGAAATTGCCTCAGGAGAATTATCGCGGAATACCACTGCATGCGAAAGTACCTTCACCGCGCGGTCGGCAAACACGAAGTCAATTCGCTTGGTATCCTCCTGCCCTTCCCACCCGGCGATCTCGCGATGTACGGTGAATTCGCCGTCGGTACGCTCGGCGATCTCGCGGGTGTCCACCAGGCCGGAAGACAGCGCCAGATCGTACCCTTCGCCACGCACCTGCGCCGCCGTGTTGAAATCGCCGCCCAGCAGAACGGGCGCATCCTGGCCGCGCTCGGTGAGGGCCTGCGAAAGCCGCGCAAACTCCTGTGCGAAAAGTGGTTCGCCCTGAAAATCCCACCACGACATGTGGGTGCTTGCACACCATACGGAGCCCGCATCGGTACCAACCCGAACCGCGAGAGAAGACCTGCGCTCAACCCGATCGTAGTCGTACTGTGGGCTCATCACAATAGGCTCGATGCGTTCGATAGGCATACGAGAAAGTACAGCTATACATTCGTCATACCGATCCCATCCAATATGGGTTTCGGTCAGCGCCCATTCGTACTGAACCCCTAAATCGGCCAGGAACCGCACGAGCAGAAGTGCGTAATTATCCTCGCGGATAGGAATACCGGCCCCACCTTGGTACCCCAGTGGCGTATCCACAATAGGGGAGTGCAGGTACTGATTCACCTCCTGCAACGCAATAACATCAACCCGATGGTGAGCGATGAAACGGGCAAGCTCGTGAATTTTAACGATCTGGTGAGGCTCACACCAGCTGTGAGTGTTAAGAGTAAAAAAACGCATCGTCTCTAGAAATATAAAGGCGAGAGGGAACACGTGGCTATCGCCCTCTGTACCTCTTAAAATGTTGGTGGAAAACTACTTTTATATGTTAACCACTCGCATGGTCAATAACACAGCAAAATACTCACCAGAAATACCAATACTTTTACCCGGTACTGGGACATGTTTCGGGTTCTGAAAAACTATGCCAAAAAACCCGCTCAAGGAGGTTTTAGCCCGTAAAAGATGACATGATATTGCTATTAAATAAAACATTGCACCACTACGCGCGGGCGCATCGCGCGGTAAATCTTGGCCAACACACGGCAGACACCTAGGCGCCCGCTCACTCTCAACCAGAAAGGGCGTCAGCCTTATGATGGAAAAAATTCAGAGGTTCGGGTCCGCCATGTTGGCGCCCGTGCTTCTTTTCGCCTTCGCTGGCCTAGCGGTCGGTATTGGCACCGTTGCCACCCTCCCAAATATTGTTGGCGATCTCGCGAACGAAGATACCTTCTGGTACCAAGCGTGGACTGTTTGGCTTGACGGCGCATGGACCGTTTTCCGGCAAATAGAGCTCCTTTTCGTGCTGGGTCTGCCGATTGCGCTCGCAAAGACCGCAAACGCTCGTGCCGTCCTCGAAGCAGGAATGGTCTATCTGACCTTCAACTATTTGGTGGCCGGTATGCTGAATTTCTGGGGCCAAGGCGGTTCGGGCTTCTTCCAGCTGGATTACAACACCTCTATTTCTCTGGATAACTCGGATTCTTATGGTACCGGCCTGAAAATTATCGCCGGTATTAAGACGATCGATACCGGTATTTTCGGCGCTATCATCATTTCCGCGATCGTGGTATGGGTCCATAACCGATACTTCGATAAGAAGCTGCCCGACTTCCTCGGTATTTTCCAGGGCACCCAGTTCGTCTACGCGATCTGCTTCTTCCTGATGATGCCCATCGCCTTTATCTTCGCGTGGCTGTGGCCTTACGCTCAGCACGGTATCGCAAGCATGCAGGGCTTCTTCATCGCCTCCGGCGCGTTAGGCGTGTGGATCTACACCTTCTTGGAGCGCATCCTGATTCCAACCGGCTTGCACCACTTCATCTACTCGCCGTTCATGTTCGGTAACGCTGTGACCCCGAACGGTATCGTGAAGGATTGGCCGACCCACATCAGCGAATTTGCCAAGAGCGACAAGCCTCTGCGCGAGCTCTTCCCCGGCGGCGGTTTCGCACTGCACGGTAACTCGAAGATCTTCGCGCCCCTCGGTATCTCGGCCGCCTTCTACACCACGGCACGCCGTGAGAAGCGTAAAGAGGTTCTCGCCCTGCTGATCCCGGTGACCCTCACCGCAATGCTGATCGGTATTACCGAGCCGCTGGAGTTTACCTTCTTGTTCGTGGCACCCCCGCTGTTCGCTGTTCACGCGGTGCTGGCGGCTTCGATGGCGTCGATCATGTACATGCTTGGCCTCTCAGGCAACATGGGCGGTGGTTTGCTTGATAACTTCCTCTTCCTCAACTGGGTTCCGTTGTGGCAGAACCACTGGCCTACCTACCTTATGCAGATCGGCGTGGGTCTGTCCTTCACCGTCATCTACTTCCTGCTCTTCCGATTCCTCATTCTGAAGTTCGATTTCAAGACCCCGGGTCGCGAGGCTGAGGGCGGCGAAACGAAGCTGTACTCGAAGGCCGAATACAAGGCCGCGAAGGCAGCCGAGAAGAAGGGGGCCGCATCCGCAGATGACGCTGGCGATGCAGATCTGTATGCCCCGCGTGCGGCAGGATTCCTCGAACTGCTTGGCGGTGCCGATAACATCACCACGGTGAACAACTGTGCTACTCGCCTGCGTGTCTCGGTGGCGGATGAATCCCTGGTTGATACTTCGGATGCCGCCTTCAAGGATGCCGGAGCCCTCGGTATTGTGCGCAAGGGCAAGGCATTCCAGGTGATTGTGGGTATGGACGTTCCGCAGGTTCGCGAGCGTTTTGAAACCATGGTGAACACCAAAGAGTAAGGTTATATTCACCTTCTAGGGAAACCTACTGAGCTCCTGAATCGAAGACGTTGTAATATTTATGTATTGCGCGTTTTCGATTCAGGAGCTTTTGAGTGGATTTACAAGATGTGGTGAACGCGAACCAACACAGGTTCAGCGATACCGAACGCGATATTTTGGCGTTCATGCTTGAAAACGAAGAATTTGTTGCGGAGGCGACTATCAACTCCCTCGCGCACAAGACCTACACTTCAACCAGCTCCATTATTAGGCTCACCAAGAAGCTCAATTTTTCGGGTTTTGCCGAGCTGAAATACTTCATTAAATCTTCCCTGACGAAGTCGGAACCCTATAACCCGCGTTTTATCGAAAGCGGCCGCGAAGATATTTTGCGCACCTACGATTACCTGGAACATATGGAGCTTTCCGGGCTTTTGAGGAAACTTCATACGGCGCGCACAATCTACTGCTTCGGAACTGGGTACGCGCAACGAAACGCGGTACAAGAATTTGCTAAGTCTATGCAGGTCTGCGGCAAATTCTGCCATGTGATTCCTGCACGCAATGAATTTGAAAGCACCATGAGCGCTATGAATCAGGACGATGTCGTGATTCTTGTATCCTTCTCAGGACAGACTGAAAATATGCGCGAACACGTCAAAATGCTGGCACTGCGGAAAATCCCCATGATCGCAATTACCGCTATTGGCGTGAACTTTATGTCCTCCTACGCCGAGTACTCACTGCACTACCAAACCACCCCCACCCAGTTGAGTACCCAGCGCAAACCTTACCACTCGTTCGTGGCGCTCTCAGTGCTTTTGGACTATATTGTGCGCCGGTATATAGACCATGTTGAAACCCAACAGCGCGGTGACTCCACCAAAACAGCGCAGGTTCTTGAAAGTTCTGAATTTAGCGCCGAAACCGGGGCACTCGACGTCGCCGATATACGTGCCCAAGCTGGTGCAGCAGCTATCGATCGGCAGCACACAGACTCATCGGAGACCTAGCCCGTGATTGCAATCCTCGAACTTATCAATAATCCGCAGAAAATGCGTCGATACCTTTTCTGGTATCTCATTATCATGCCCCTGGCGCTCTTTGCGTGGATTCTGTTGGGCGCCGCTAACTCCGGCTTGGATTTCAAAGCTGCGATCAATATTCCGTTTTATGCTGTAGCATTTTTGAACGGGTGCCTCTCGATTCTATTCGCGGGACTACTCAAGTTTGCTGCGAGCGAGAATGAACACACCGAACGCATGATTGCCTTCTACACCCTGGTGATGCTGGTGTTTGCAGGGAACCTGCCCGGTGCCCTGCTTGCGTTCTTCCTTTGGTGGGCACTGCGCGAGGCTCCTGAGGAACCCTTCGCCCCCAATTATCGATGGGTTTTTATCGCCTCGATGATTTTCCTCGGGCTGGTAACCCTTCTCGTACTTTTCGCAAATATACGCCTCTGGTCGGCATGATAACGGTACGTGAGGAACGCCCGTTCCCCGGCCTGACCCACGGAAAAGCACACCGGCTACACGGGAATTAGCTAGAGCCTCCGTATGATGTTATGTAAGATTATCCCCACACTCACCACGAATCATCCAAGGACGAGCACACTGTGAACGAAACCCCGGATACACTGGAGAACACCGCTGCCAAGGAACCCCGCAGCGCCGAATTCCAGCCGGAATACCTGGATCCCAGCTCACCCGCCTTCGACCCCTCGGCGGGTCTTGAACGCTGGGCGCAGCAGATGGACGTGTATACCGGGCCGGATGCGATGCTCGACTTCAACCAGGTCGATTACGTACACATCAATCTCAGTGACGCTAACCCTTCCGGGCTTGCGCAGCTGTTGGCCGGACGCAAAACACGTCTTTCCACCCTGATTCGCGATAAGTCTCTGCTGGGACATGAGATGCGTGCCGCGCGTACCCTGCGCACCAAAATTTACGAGCTCTCGACCGGGCACGGGCTCGACGCCGGGTATTTTGTGGCGGGAACCGCATCATGGTTATCGCATGCGATGCGCGATGATGCCAAAGCCTCTGAAAAACGGTTTATCGCGCCAATTCTGATGGCACCGCTGAACCTGACACCGCATCCGAGGAGCGATGATTTTGAGCTGCAGCTAGCTGGCTCTGCACGCCTGAACCCCGCGATGGTGCGCCAAATCAAACAGGAATATGAGATCGACCTGGGCACTATGGATGTTGCACAGCTCGCCAACTCAATGTCACGCCTGGACCCTGAACCCGTGATCGAGCGGATGCGTGCCTCCGCCGGGCGTATTCCAGGGATGACCATCGAATCGAAGTACTTCATCTCAACCTTTGCAGATCTGAAGGAAAGCATGGGGGAGCTGCCGCACACCGCGCATACCCCGCTCGTGCGCGATCTTGCGGCGCTCAAAGTTCCCGGTGCGCAGCCGCGCGAGATGAACGCCCACAACCTGCTGCAGCCCCTCAACCAGCGCGATCCCGCCCAAGAAACGCTGCTGTTCGACGCAGACCCCGTGGCGCAGAATATTATTGATACCGCCGCCAGCGGATTTTCGATGACTGTGACAGCCGCACCCGGAACAGAACCGTTACGCACCGCCGTAAATATCGCCTCAACCCTGATGGGGCGCGGAAAATCGGTTCTGGTCGTGGGAGAAAAACGTTCGACCCTCGCATCCTTTAGCGAGCTTCTGGGACGCACCGGGCTCAACGATCTGCGCTACGATCTGCTGGCAGAACACACAGCCGAAGATCAGCGAACCGAGTTTATTCGCGCTATCGTGCGTAACGAGAATACCGCAGAGCCTAATTCCACAAATCTTAATCGTGAGCTGATCGAAACCCGCACGGCGCTCATAGATCATACCCACGCGCTGACGGCGCGCGACCCGCTGTGGCATATTTCTATCAGTGAAGCCTTGCAGCGAGTGGCCGAACTTGCCTCTGAGGAGAGCGCGCCGCAGACCCAGGTGCGTTTTAGCCGCCAGCTGCTTGATACCCTGCAAGACCGCGAAGCCATTACCGCCGATATTGTGCGCTTCGCGGAGCTGAACGGGTTCACACGCGCAACCCGCACCTCGCCCTGGCACCGTGCCCGTTTGCTCAATGAAGACGAGGCGGCGGATGCCTACGCCCTCGTCATTACTCTGCGTTCCTCGCTTCTTTCCCTGCGCGAAGCGATGAACGCCATGAACGCGGATCTGCATCTGCGCCGGGCGCGTACTATAGCCGATTGGGATGCGCAGCTTGCTATTCTGATTCGCATTCGGGAAACTCTCAAGCGCTTCCGGGCAGAGGTGTACGACCGCCCGGTGACCGACCTGATTGCGGCCACCGCATCCGGCTCATGGCGACGGGAAAACCGTATCGACATGAGCAGTATGCAGCGTTCGCGCCTGCGTCGAGCGGCAAAAGAGTATATTTTGCCGGGAGTGCATATTGGCGATCTGCATGAACATCTCAAAGTTGTGCAGACCGAGCGCGCCGAGTGGATTCGGCTTCTTGATTCGCCCAGCACCCCGAAGATTCCCGAGAACCTGGATGCTTTGGCGAACGCCCTGCACTCGCTGGGCTCGGAGCTTTCGGGGCTTGAGATCATACTCCCCGATACCGCCGAAGGCGTCGACTTTGTGCATACGGATCTTGACCAGCTCGAAGCCCGCCTGGATGCTCTGCTCACCGACCGCGAAGTGCTCATGAGCCTGCCCGAACGTGACGTACTCTTAGGGCGGCTCACGAATGCGGGTCTGAGCGATTTTCTGGACGAGCTGGGTGAGCGTGAGGCAAACGCATCCGAGGTGACATCGGAACTCGAACTCGCCTGGTGGCAGTCTGCGCTTGAAGAGCTTCTGGAGCAGCACGCCGAAAAAATTCTTGACGGCGACGAGCTGCGCGATATTGAGGCTCGTTTCCGCCGCGCGGATTACGCCCATATGTCGAGCGCCCAGGCGCGTTTGCTGGCGCATACGGCACGGTTGTGGACGGAACGTATCGAAGAATTCCCCGAGCAGGCTTCGTATCTGAAGAGTCAGCTGCGCGGCCGTGAGTTTGATCTTGAATCGCTTCTGGTGAATGCCCCGGTCATGGCACGTACTTTGCTGCCGCTGTGGACTGCCAGTCCGTTTTCGCTGGCGCGCCGGGTTCCCATGTCGATGCGTTTTGATGCGGTCATCCTGCTGGATGCTGAGTCCACCCCGCTGGCGGCTAATCTTCCGGCGATTACGCGCGCGGATCAGGTGATTGCTGTGGGCGATCCTCATGCCGGGTTCCCTGCGCCGTTTATTGTTTCGGCGCCAACTTCGGGTGCACCAGCATCGGATTCTCACCGTTTGGAGAGCACTTTTGGGGCGCTTTCACGTCTGCTTCCGAACCGCACGCTCTCACTCGTGCACCGTCCCTTTGACCGCGTGCTTTTCGACTACCTGAATCGGGAGTTTTATGGGTCTCACTTGCGCGAAATTCCGGTGAGCCCGGCATCCCGCAAGCCCGTGAGCACGCTGAGTATTGAGTATATTGATACGCGCGGGAAGGTGAGCGATAACGCGAACCTGGAATCCCCGAGCGTTGAGGTGGACCGTGTAACTCGTTTGGTGCTTGAGCACGCTTACCGCCGCCCCGAACGTTCTTTGGCGGTGGTGACGGCGAGCCCGAAGCATGCCCAGCGGATTGCCGGGGCGGTGCGCCAAGCCTTGAATACGTACCCGCAGCTTGCCGAGTTTTTCAAGCCCGGTACCGAGTCTTTCCGGGTGGTGGATGTAAACCGCGCGGGGTCGCTGGAACGCGATACCGTTATTTTCTCGCTGGGTGTGGGGCGTGCCCGGCTGGGGCAGAGCTCCCATAATCTGGGGCTGCTGTCGGGCCCGCACGGTCGTGAAGGCTTCGTAGTGGGACTCACTCGCGCGCGGCGTGCCACGCATATTGTTAGCTGCGTGAACCCAGCCGATATGAACGCGCAGAAACTCCACGAGGGCGCGTTGGATCTGTACCGGCTGATGCTCGCTTATGAGGAGAATCAGCGGCAGATTGCGGCTCAGACTCCACGCGAGGATGTTCTCGCCTCTAACGCCTGGATAGAGACTGAGGACGAGCCAACCGACCCGGTAACTCAGGACTGGCTGCTTAACGATGCAGTAGCACGCCTGCGCGAACGCGGCGTTCGGGTGCGACCCGGCGAAGGCGAGATCGCCTTTATTGCACTGGCACCGCAACAGCTCATTCACACCAAATCTGAACAGGAGAGCGCACAGCGGATGCCGCTCATGGTGGGGTCGGATGTGCTGTTTGATTACACGACCGAGAGCGTGCGTGAGCATACTCGCCTGGTTCCTGAAAGGTTGAGCCGCACGGGCTGGAACTACGTAACCCTCAACACCTTGGAGGTTTTCGCCGATCCCGAGGCAGTGGTGGCGCGCATCCTACGGTATTTGGGCATATATGCAGACTAGAAGCTTCTGCACCCTCCCAGCAGCGCAGAGTTGAAAGGACGACTCTATGGGTGAGTATTCTCCAACACCGAAACCGCGCAGAGGCCATCGACGCGCCAGCGGGGGAGGCGCATTAGCAGGGGACGAGCCGCGCATCGCGGGCGTGAACGCACCGCTTCACGCACATACGCCAACGCCTGCACGCAAAGAGACCTCCGGGAAGTCAGCCGCGAATCGAGGAAACCTACGGCATGCCCGCGGCTCGGCGCAGGAGCATTTGACCCCCGAAGAACGCGCCCGCCTAGAGTGGATGCGCGAACAAAAACCCCCGCACTGGGGCTAATGCCGCAGTACGGGGCGGGAACGATTCTTCGGGTGACTACTCTGCTTGAGACGAGCTTGAGCTGGAACCTTTATCGGTACTGTAGAACCCGGATCCTTTGAAGACGACGCCCACGGTGTTGAAGCGTTTGCGAAGCGTGTCTTCACCGCATTGCGGGCAGGTACGTAGGGCATCATCACTGAACGACTGGCGTTTCTCGAAAGCGTGCCCACAGTTTTTGCACTGGTAAACGTAGACCGGCATGGTTCTCCTGAATGACAGATCCTAGGGCAGCCGCGAGCGCGGCGGCTGCCGTGTGTTGCGTATAGAGTGTACCGCGAACCTCACCCGGTTTCGACTTGGGTGGTGCCTCTATGCGGGGCTTAGCGCATACGGAGCGTTCTTGCGTCGTAAATTCTTGACTTAGAGCGCGGAATCACCGAGGGGCTCTATACCGTTCTCGGTCAGCACGCGGGGGAGCACGGCATCCCATTCATCGTAGGGAATGCTTTCGAGCACTTCGTGGGAAAACACCACGCCTACGGTGCTCTCACGCAGTTTATCTGCCGAAAGTGCAGGGATGATGCGGTCATAGTAGCCTCCGCCCTGCCCCAGACGGCGGCCGTTGCGTGCATAGGCGAGTGCCGGAACTAGCCGCAGGTCGGCGGCAACAAAAGCTTGGGTGTCATACTCTTCGCCTTCGGGTTCGGCAATGCCCAAGCCATTGAGCGGATGCTCCACCTGCGGGTCCCAGATAACCCAGGCGAGGGTGCGTGCCGGGCGGACTACGGGCACCAGGATGCGGTGCCCGCGCGCGTGCAGTTCGTGAAGCGCCGCAGTAATGGGAGGTTCGGAGGCAGTGGGCAGGTACGCCGCGATAGTTTGCGCCTGCGCGTCCTTGGGGATCAGCGAAAGAATATGGTCGCGGTACTGCTGCGCCATCTGCTCGTGCTCCGCCGCTGTGCGGGCGTTTTTGGCGATCAGGCGCTGCGGGCGAATTTGGGAGCGCAGTATCTGCTTGTTGAGGGCGATATCTTCGGAAGTTTTGCTGTGGAGCGCATCGTTGCTCTCGTGCGGGGCGGATACGGTGCTGGGCTCGGGTTTCATGGTTCTCCTGGGTGAGTGCTTTCACCATTGCGATAATGTTGTGCGGCGAGTGCGATGCTCGGCGATATCTTATAGTGCCTAACCTGCAAAGGTACAGCGGGGTATTTTTAAATTCTTGCACGAAGGTACGTGTCAAATTGTAGTATTACAGGCTGTGAAAGAGGGTGCATGAGTTATGCTTATTGGTATGACTAAAGTATCTAAGTCTGTCACTAAGGCTGTTATTCCGGCGGCTGGTCTGGGGACCAGGTTCTTGCCCGCAACGAAGGCGACTCCTAAGGAAATGCTTCCGGTCGTTGATCGCCCCGCCATTCAGTACGTGGTAGAAGAGGCAATCCGCGCCGGCCTGAACGATGTTCTTATGATTACCGGCCGTAACAAGCGTGCGCTTGAAGACCATTTTGACCGTGTTCCGGTTCTAGAAAGTCAGCTGGCCGAGCAGGGTAAAGACGCCCTTCTGAAAGCTGTTGAAGCAACGAATGAGTTGGGCGAACTGCACTATGTGCGCCAGGGCGATCCTAAAGGCCTGGGCCATGCAGTTTTGCGCGGCAAGGTACATGTGGGGGATGAACCCTTCGCGGTTCTGCTGGGCGATGACCTGATTGACGAAAAAGAGGATTTGCTCTCGCGAATGGTCGAGGTTCAGCAGGCTACCGGCGGTTCCGTGATCGCTCTTATGGAGGTTCCCCACGAGTCTATCTCAGCCTACGGTGCCGCTGCTATTGAGGCGGTTGAAGGTCAGGACGGCTACGTGAAGGTCACCGGTCTTGTTGAGAAGCCCGCCCCCGAGGAAGCACCCTCGAACTATGCGGTGATTGGTCGCTACGTGCTCAGCTCGAAGGTATTCGAGGTGCTGGAAAACACGGCTCCGGGTCGCGGCAACGAAATTCAGCTGACCGATGCACTGCAGACTTTGGCAGTCGGCACCGGCGAAGGTGAGGGCGTATACGGTGTGGTCTTCAAGGGGCGCCGCTTCGATACGGGGGATAAGCTCTCGTATCTGAAGGCAAACGTTATTCTTGCTTCCGAACGCGAAGATCTCGGCCCTGAACTTCGTGAATGGCTGAAAGAATTTGCCGATAAGAACTGCTAATCACTCTTTGCATAATCTCTAGTCCTATCAGGGGCGATAGTTCGGTTTTATGACCTGCTGTCGCCCCTGATTCGTTTACATAATGTTCGAGTGTGTTCGACAGTATTTATACATGCACGGGAAATGTGCTGAGCGCATATTTTCTAGAAGAGCCCTGAATATTCCAGGTTTCTTTGGTATATTTTCGCACGGTATACGTAGATGAATGCGAACACTGTCCTGTACTAGGTAAGATGAAAAGTCCTAGGTTTTATAAATGTTAGCTTGAAGGGATAGATACACATGACGATTTTGAGCACGTCGGGTGTTCTCGTAGTTTTAGCGGTCGTCATGCTGTTGTGGTTTATACCGCGGAATATGCGTCGTGCATCCGCCGCAGACACTCCCGAACAGACGGTTGTAAACCCACATTCCATGACTGATGATGTTCTGACCTCGCATTCCATTCTTTTTTCTGAGGAGTCCGCAGTGCCCGGTTCTGACCCCAAGAAATCCAACGCCGCGAGCGGAAACGTGCCCCCGCTCAGTGAAGAAGAGACGAGCGCCGCGCTCTCCGATCTGCGCGAAGCCTCGCCGGTCGAACCTTTTACCAGCCCTGTGCCCGTTTTAGAACAGAAACCTTGGTTGCCGGAACGCCTGCATCGCCTAGGGACCCTGCGCCTGACCCTGCTCGGTATCGGCGCGCTGGTGGCACTTATTCTGATTTTCTCGCTGATTCTCTCCCTCATGGGGTGGCTGCCGTGGAGCGCCCCCACGGTTTCCTTCGTGGCGCTCGCGGGGATCGGCGGTGCCCTCTACTACCTGGGACAGCCCAAGGATGGGCACGAAGAACCTGATGCGGCGTATCCCGAAACCTCCGGGCATAATGTGCTGCCCATCGAGGATGAGGCTGCCGAAGAGGAATTCGCGCAGGATGAGGTACACGAGCTAGACGTCGAGGAACCTGAAGAAACCTCACCGAGTCGTTCTTCCAAGGCCAGCAGGTGGGGTTCGCTGCGCTGGAACTCGGGGCGTGCATCCCGCAAATCTACGCTGGAGGAAGAGTCTTCAGAACATGGTGTTCCCGCCGACCATGCGCCACAGATCGGTGCCGATGAATTCGCCGCCGAGCCTCACGAGCTGAGCGAAGAGCCGGTGCACGAGGAATACGTCGAATACACTGAATCGTACTCAGCTGAGGATGCACAGCAGCACTTTTCCGGTACTTCGCACGCCCGCAGGCTTCCGGCGCAGTTGCACCCTAAGTACCCTCCGCAGCATGCTCCCGAACCCGTTCTGTACGACGAGGAGCAGGGCGCAGACCACGAAGCTTCATACGAGCAAGCTCCTTCCGCGCACGCGTTTTCAGTATCGGCAGAGGAGGCTCCCGCACAGGATGTTTTTGTGCAGCCGAAGAACCTGCACCGCGCGCCCGCACCCCAACCCGAGGCGCAGCGGCACGAGACCCGTTTTGTCGGGTCTGCATCTGCTCAGGGGCAGCCCCCGCGCCGTCCGGCACGCATTCCGGGAACGCATCTGCGCCCGCTGGAACGCACGAGTGAACTTTTCGATCAGGAAGTTCAGACCACTCCAACCGGGCAAATTCCGGTGACTCCCGCACCCGGAAATACTGTGGATGCTCCGCAACGCGAAGGTGCTGTGCCTAGGAACGGATTCTTAGGATCAGCTCCCGCGAATACAAACCAGACTCAGGGTCATTCCGCGCCCTCTGGTATGAGCAATACTTCTGCTCAGGATGCGGCGTTCGGCCCCGGCATGCAGGATCGTGCGGATGACTCTGCACGTTCCGCGCCGTATCGTAGTGCAGCACATAATCCATACCTTGCGCAGCCGCAGAATACCACGCAAAATCCGTATGCTGCGCCAGCTCAGGGTTTCGGGGCACACCAGGGCCAGGGTATGCAGCAAAACCAAAACGCAGGCCAGAACCGGCAGGCGGCTCAGACAGGCTTAGGACAGCAGAGTCTCGGCGAGCAGCAGGGATACGGTCAGCGCAGCTTTGCACCGCAAAACCAGAAGCACCAGACCTCCACGGCTCAGCATGCGAGCGCTCAGAATTTCGGGCCTGGATTTGCGCCTTCGCGCTCTGTAGCAGAGGAGAAGAATCTTCCTCCTGCAGGGTTCACCCCGCAGGGAGCCATCCGCCCCATGAACCAGGAACCTCCGCGGTCGCAGCGTCCAATGGGAACCACCACAGGCTCAGGTGCGCAGAATTCACGCTTCCAGCAGGGACCGGCGACCGGTTCTGTTCCGGTAGGAGGCGGGTCTGGGTTTACGAATACGAGCCAATTCGATGTTCCGGTTCCGCTTGATCTCGACGATTCTGAGTTCGAGCCTCTCGATATTATTCCGGTCGTGGATGAACCCGGCGAGCGTTCGGGCTCCTCCTCGAACGCATCCGCATCCTATAAGCGAGGGAACATGCCCGGGACAGGAGCATCTTTCACCGGGGTATCACAGAAAACATGGACCCCCACCCAGCTTCCGAAGCCGCTGAGTTCTTTGCATCAGAAGAAGCCCAATGGAAGTGATGGCAGCCCGAATAACGGAGAGCAGAAGTAACGGTTCGCTGGATCTCTAGATTAAATTTCTGCACCAGAGTAAAAAGGCTCCCCATACATCTGGGGAGCCTTTTTACGTGCCTTGGGAAAAGAATGAAGCGAGTAATTCAGTAAGGATGCTTGCATAGGGAAAGGAGGAGGCTCCAGATGGAACCTCCTCCTTCGCATCACACACAGGAAGAAAAGTCTTCAAAACCGTATCTAGGAGGCCTTCCCACAAGGCGTATCCTATTTGGTAATAAAAATATAACCTAATTTTGAGGTGTCTGCCAACTGCAAATCCCGGAAAAATAGCGACACTCCGTCAGTATATTTAGGATTGCCTAACCGAAAACCCCGTGTTTACGGGGATAGACCCCAAATAATAGGGTGCAGAAAAAAATTTAAATTTTTTTGATGGTGGAACCATTTGCACTACGTAGAACCTCAGAGCAACATATGTACACCCTCAGCTGATGAGTATCATACCCAAAACATGAGAGAATGAGGGGGTGAAAGAATGGTTTGCGGCTCTGCCTCTCGAACTTGCTGTCGTCATCATGTGGGGCATCGGTATTTTGCGCACCAGCATCGTCTACGCCCTGGGCTACCTTGCCGCCACGGGAAGCGCGCGCCTAGAACGCATCCGTAACGCCATGCAGACCCCGCTCTACACACGAGCCACCGCCATGATCAACCGGTGGGGAGCCTACGCCGTGCCGCTCTGCTTTCTGACGGTCGGATTGCAGACCGCCGTCATCATTACCACGGGGTTCACGAAAATGCCGATGCGCCGCTGGCTGCCCGGCATGCTTCTGGGCACCCTGATATGGGCGATTATCTACGTCACTATCGGGTTTACCCTCCTTGCCGCCTTCGGATTTGAGCCGTGGATGGTGCCGATCATCTTTGTCGCGCTTATTCTGATCAGCGTGACAGCCTCAAAGATTCGCACCTATATTGCTGATAAGCGGCAGTCTTAGCCCGTTTTAACCTATATTCCATGGGTACACCCCGCGTACCCGCCCGCTGTGCTAGCGTGGTGGCATGAGTGAAAACAGCACCAACGCACGGGCAGAAGAAAAAGCAAGAACCAACGAGCTTCCGCACCATATCGCAAATCTTCTCTACACTTCGCAGGCACTACCCGCCCAGGTGCGTGAACGCTCTGAGCTGCGCATTGCCTATGTGCCGGGAATTATGCCCGGAAAATGGTTCACCCGCTGGCATGAGCGCTACGGCGACCGCGCGCCCCTAGCTGAAATTCCGGTGGGGGAGGGGTTGGGAATTCAGGCCCTTACCACAGAGCTTTCCACCTCCCAAAGTGCAGAACCGCTTGCACATATGGCGATTGTGCGCCCCACCCACGAACCGCACAGCAAAGACACAGACGAGTACCACAGCATCAGACTGTACGAGGAAGTACCCGTGCTGATCATGCCCCGCGACCACGTGCTCACGGTGCTTGACGAGGTGAGCTTTGAAGACCTCGCCGAAGAATTTCTGCTTCACGACCCCGCCGATTACCCCGCCTGGGCTGAAGCCTCCAGCACATGGCGCGTCGAAAACCCAAGGGTCCTGCCCGAATTTACCGGCGATCGTGAGGCTCTTGAGCTCGTTGCCGCAGGAATTGGCCTGTACATTGCCCCCATGTCCGTGGCGCGGTTCTACCATCGCAAAGACCTCACCTATCGCCCGATGCGCGGCCTTGAACCCTACCCGGTGAGCCTTACCTGGAGGCGCGCGCCGGCGGCGCATCCGCGCCCCGAAAGAGAAGAAACCCTGATTCAGGACTTTATCGGTATTGTGCGCGGGCGAACCGCATCCAGTGAGCGAGGAAGTGAGACGAAACAGAGCCGCGCTAAGCGCATTGCTGATGAGAAAGCAAAGACGAAAGCGAAAAACCGTGCCGCCAATGCCCGCCGTGAGGCTCGTGATCGGAAGAAATCGAACGCCAAAAAGAGCGGAAACCTCCGAGAATATGCCCGTCACAACGCTCAAGCCGCCCGTGCGCGGCGTGCCGGAAAGAAACGCTAAAGCGGTAAACTTAACATCATGGCATTGGTAATGGAAACCCGTCCCGCAGCCTACGCGGTCATTATCGAGCAGGGCAAACTGCTCATGACCCGCTGGGTGCCCGAGGACCGCGCCCAAAGTCCGCTCTGGTCGCTGCCCGGCGGAGGCATGGAACCGGGCGAGCAGGCCGACGAAACCGCCCTGCGAGAAACCCTCGAAGAAACCGGGTACAGCGTTGCCATCGAAGATATTTTGGGCGTGCACGCCGGGCATTTTCCCGCACGTAACGGGCTCTCCGACAGCACGCTGCCGTTCTGCGCCCTGCGCATCGTCTACCGCGCCCACGTGGTCACCGGCGAGCTGCGCGCCGAAGAGAACGGTTCTTCCGACAGCGCCTGCTGGGTGCCTATCGCCGAACTCGATACCCTGCGCTACGGCACCCTCATCGATGAGGTCGCATCCATGATGGGCTTTCAAAATGCCGCCGCTTGGTCGCGCGAATACCAAGAATTTCTTGCCGACGAGAACGCGAGGAAAATCTAGTGCATTACCCAAACCGCCCCGCGCCTACCCGCCGCACCATGATAAGCGCCTTAGCCCTAGCTCCGCTTCTTGCTGCCTGCTCGTCAGAGGATGATAAACCGAAAGTGGATCCTTCAGCATCAAGCTACGGAACCCTGCGTGTGGGCATCGGTGCCCTGCGCGAGATGCGGGCGGTCGCATACCTGTACGCTCAGGCGCTTCGCAACGTGGGATATAACGTTGAGGTTGTCACCAACGAAGACAGCCGCAGCAAATTTCTGGATGCGCTCAAACAGACCGAAGCGAACACCCCCGAACCAGACACGCTGGACCTTGTCATCGATTACAGCGGCGATTTGCTTCTGCATCTTACGAACGACGGCAAACTTAGCCCCGCACAAATTCAGGCGGAACGCCAGGCCGCCAGTGCCAGCGCATCCGCGGCGAGTGCCGGGGTCACACTACCGCCAACCCCCACCAACACGCCTTCGCATGATGCGTCCGCCTCCGAAGGCGCAACCGCAAGCCCCAGTGGAGCCATTAACGCGCGCGCACTGAATATTACCGATACCGTTGCCGCTATTAACCGTGTGCTTCCCGAACACCTGGAACTTCTAGACGTTGCTAATGCCCAAAACCGCGATGTTCTCGTAACCACTCGCCAAAATGAAGTGCAGCATAAACTTCGCAGTCTCGCCAACCTTGCGGATGTAAAAGCTACCCTGAGTTTTGCTCTTACCAGCGGATACACCAGCAGCAACTACGGCGTTGCAAGCCTCAAAACTGTCTACAAATACACGGTCGAAAACCCTATTCTCAACGAAAATTCGGCAGAACGCGTGAGTATGCTCAGCAAAGACACCGCGCAGGTGGTCCTTTTGCACAGCGCAGACCCGGCGATTGAGGATAACCGCTTCACAACTCTCGAAGACCCACAGACTACGCAGCTGAACCAGCAACTTCTTCCGATTGCACGTCGTAACCTGCCAGATAGTGCACGCGAAGCTATAAACCGCGTATCATCTACATTAGATACGGGAAACCTATCGTTCTTGCTTCGTCTTACGAGCGGTACCAACCCCATCGCTGACGACGAGGCCGCGAAATTCTTATTAGAGCATCCAAGGAAGTAATGTAACTATGACGAAGTACCGTCAGTCCTCAAAGCTGAACAACGTCCTCTACGATATTCGCGGACCTATTCTCGAAGAAGCCAACCGCATGGAAGCGCTTGGCCACCGCATCCTCAAACTCAATATTGGTAACCCCGCTCCCTTCGGATTTGAAGCGCCGGATGCGATTATGATGGATATCATCCGCCACCTGCCCGTCACACAGGGTTATTCCGATTCTCACGGGCTGTACTCGGCGCGTACCGCTATTGTGCAGTACTACCAGAATCGCGGGATTCTTGACCTTGACACCAACGACATATATCTGGGCAACGGCGTTTCGGAACTGATTCCTATGACCCTGCAGGCACTATGCGAACCGGGCGATGAAATTCTGGTTCCAATGCCCGACTACCCGCTGTGGACCGCCTCCACCACGCTCGCAGGCGGCAACCCCGTGCATTACCTGTGCGACGAAGAGAACAACTGGTACCCGGATATTGAAGACATCAAGTCAAAGATTACCGAGCGCACCAGGGGAATTGTGATTATTAACCCCAACAACCCCACCGGCGCTGTGTACTCCCGCGAGATTCTGCAGCAGATTGCTGATGTGGCGCGCGAACATGAGCTCGTGGTCTTTGCCGACGAAATCTACGAGAAGATCACCTACGAAGGCGCCGAGGCTATCAACATGGCCACCATCACCGGTGATGATGTGCTTTGCATGACCTTCTCGGGGCTTTCCAAAGCATACCGCGTATGCGGCTACCGCGCCGGGTGGCTCGCCATTACCGGGCCAAAAGAGGACGCTAAAAACTATATCGAGGGCATTACCCTGCTCGCGTCGATGCGCTTGTGCTCTAACGTGCCCGCCCAGCATGCAATTCAGACTGCACTCGGCGGCTACCAGTCCATTGACGAACTTGTTGCCCCCGGCGGGCGTCTCTACGAGCAGCGCACCCTGGCGTATCGTATGCTCAACGAGATCGACGGCATTACCTGTGAACAGGCCGATGGTGCGCTCTACCTGTTCCCCAAAATTGATACCGAAAAATTCAACATTAAGAGCGACGAACAGTTCATGCTTGACCTGCTCAAAGATCAGAAGATTCTCTTCAGCCACGGCAGCGCCTTCAACTGGCACAAGCCCGACCACTTCCGCCTGGTTTTCCTGCCGGATGTGCAGACCCTCAAGAGCGCGCTTGAGCGGCTGGGTAACTTCATGGCGGATTACAAACAAAAGAATTAGCGGGGTTTGCTAGGCGTTTTTCCCTCGCTAGTTCACGCCCACTCCTACTGCTCTTGATGTGTTATCAAACGGATTTTTTCACGCCTGGTAACACATCAAGAGCTTTTTACGCCTTAGTCTTCGGACTCGGAACCCTCAGATTCAGCTTCTTCATCCGTTGTATCCTGAGTGTTACGCACCGCGTGCAGGCGTTCTCGGGCACCCTCAAGCCAGGCTTCGCAGCGGGAAGCTAACGCCTCACCGCGTTCCCACAGGGCTATCGAAGACTCCAAATTTGAGGTGCCAGATTCCAGCTGCCGCACCACATTCTCAAGCTCGGAGCGCGCCTGTTCATAGCTCAGGGTCTCGACGGGAGCACCCAGCTCTTCCGTATGAAAACTAATATTCTCAGACAATGATGTACCTTCCACCAGAGAGTTATAAATCAAGATTTGAGTCGTATGTTTTGACCACGCTGACCTCGGCACCGCCCACCGCCGCGCGCATTGTCAGCTTGTCATGAGCCGATAGAGTCGTGGCATCGCGTACCAGTTCACCATCGGCACGCTGCACAATCGTGTACCCGCGCTTGAGCGTTTCTATCGGCGAGAGTGCCCGCACCCGAGCAATCGTATGCGAAATCGCGTCCCGTTCGCGCGCCACACGGTACTCCACCGAACGGGCGGCTCGCTCCCGCAGCCGAAAAATATCCTCACTGCGCCACCCTAAATCCGTTTCCGGCTGGGTCAGCACCGGGCGCTCATGCAGCTGCCGAATATACTGCTCCTGATAGTTCAGGTAACCCAAAACCGCGCGGTCGGCACGCGCTCGCGCCTCACGAATAACCGCCAGTTCCTCGGCAACATCAGGCACAATACGCTTACCCGCATCGGTGGGGGTAGAGGCGCGAACGTCCGCGACGGCATCCAGAATCGGGCTGTCTGCCTCATGCCCAATTGCCGAAACGACCGGAGTTTGCGCCGCCGCTACGGCACGTACCAGAGCCTCATCAGAGAACGACAGTAGATCCTCAAACGAACCGCCGCCGCGGGCGATCACAATCACATCAACCTCAGGATGCGCATCCAGCTCGCTCAGCGCCGCCATCACCTCGCTCGCCGAGCCTTCGCCCTGGACCTTCACGTTCCGTACCTCAAACTGCACCCCGGGCCAGCGCAGCGAAGCATTGCGAATCACGTCCTTTTCGGCATCGGAATCACGCCCGGTAATCAGCCCCACACGATGCGGCAGCAACGGGAGCGGCTTCTTACGGGCATCCGCAAACAGCCCCTCGGCAGCTAGCTTTTCGCGCAGTATTTGCAGCTGCTCGTGCAGGTTGCCCGTGCCCACCGCATAGATACGCCGCCCAATCAGGGAGAGCCGACCGTTCTTCCACAGGCTGGGCTTCGCTAAGGTCACCACCCGTGCGCCAACCTTCACATCCGAACCCAGGCTGCGCCCCGCTTGCCCAAAAAGGGCGAGCGTAAACGAAAAATCTTCCTGCAGATCCTTCAGCTCAATAAAGACGTTCCCGCCGCGCCCGTTGAGGGAAGCAACCTGCGCCTCAACCCACAGCTGCGGAACCTTATCGATATAGTTCTTCATATTCTGAGCCAAAAGCGCCAGAGGCCAAGGGTTCTGCGGGGTAGTCTCCTGCGACTTTGCAGGAAGCTGCCGCTCAGCCGCAGGCGGCACAATCGGGGGAGCCGACTGCTGGTATTCATGGTGCGCTGCCGAAAAATCAGTCATAACCCCATTCTCTCCCACAGCCTGCGATTTTGCCCATCTTTCGGTCATGCGCGTACTCTTCACGTCACAGTTTCCGCTGAGGGCACACTCATTCAACCTTTTCTGTCGAACCCGGTAATCTGTAACCTATGGGTGCACATGACGACCCCCAACCCCACGAACCCAAGCGCACGATCAAACTTGAGGTTCCAGAGGACTCACCAGACACCACCCGCGTATTGCCTGAACCTCCGCGCGATGACTACCGGGTTATCTCCAGCGAACCGCATGATCTTGAGGGTGCGGATGAAACCACCACGCTCTTATCCGCGCCCGAGGTAAACCAGCAGACGCGAGTGCTCAATGAGTCCTCGGATGCGCTGCGCCCGCACAGCGAAACCCCGGAACCGACGGGTGCTCCCGTAGCCAACCTGACGAATCAGAAACCGCAGCGGCACGTACTGGAGCCCACCAGCGTGTTAAAGCTGCGGTATGCTCTGGCGATTCTTGCTGCATCCTTGAGTATTCTGTGCGCCCTAACGGGTTCGGTTGCCAGCTGGGTCAATCAAAACCTCATCAGCCAATCCGGGTTCAACCAGCTCAGTACCCAGCTGGTGGAAGACCAAGACTTTCAAAAACGAATTGCCGATGCCGCCGTCACCGATGTTATGAACTCTGAGGCGGTCAAACGAGTCTTCCCCGAATCCGGCAATAACTTTCTCACACAGATTCTGAGCACAAGCCGCGGCGAGGTGAAAAAACGCCTGAGCGAGAATGCACAGAGGCTCACTGGAACCTCCGAATACCGCACCATGTGGCGGCAGATTGCGGCGGATACGCACACCTATAACCTGGCGCATCCTGATGACCCCGCAGCACTCGACATCAGCGCCTTCTACCGCGAGCTTGATGCGCGTGTGGGCAGCATCGGCATATACGACCCCGATATTTCATCCTGGGGAAAACACCTGATATCTATTGACCGTGACGGAAACCCCGTACAGCATGCGGTACAGCGGGTGCAGTGGGTTGGAAGTATGTCCGGGGCACTGATCGCAGCAAGTATTATCGGTCTAGCGATCGCCCTGATTCTGCTTCCGCGCGGACGCTTTGTGCTTCTGACCTGTGCGTTCTTGATTCTTGCGGCGGGTTTGTGGATTCTGAGTGCGGTCATGGCGCAGCAAACCCCGCAGACACTTGGGCTCAGTACCGACAGCACGGTGGGAACTGTTTTCTTGGACGGCCTGGTGAATACGGCGCGCCCCATGCTGACAGGTCATCTGAATTCGCTCGCAAGTTACAGTGCATGGGCAGCCGTGGTCTCGCTTTTGGGTGGTATTCTTGCCAAACTCATTGCGCTCACTGCGAGCGGCACCACAGTACGCACACACTAGAGGAACAAACAACGTAGGATAGTAGTCATGTCCACTGAAACCATTTCCCTCGGTCTGCCGCCGCTGCCGCGCACCCGCCGAAGCCGCGCTGATATTGAGGCTGCAACCCCCGTCACGAGCGCCAAAAAGGTACTGCTGGCCACCCCACGCGGGTACTGCGCCGGCGTTGATCGTGCCGTGATCGCCGTTGAGAAGGCTCTCGAACACTACGGTGCCCCGGTGTACGTACGCAAACAGATTGTGCACAACCGTCACGTGGTGGAAACCCTCGAACAGCAGGGTGCCATTTTTGTGGATGAAGTGGACGAAGTACCCGAAGGATCCGTAACCGTATTTTCGGCGCACGGAGTTTCCCCGGCGGTTGTATCTGCCGCGGGGGAGAGGCAGCTGAACACAATTGATGCGACCTGCCCGCTGGTGAATAAAGTGCACCGTGAGGCTGTTCGCTTCGCAAAACAGGACTACGATATTCTGCTCATTGGGCATACCGGGCACGAAGAAGTCGAAGGTACCGCCGGTGAAGCACCCGAACATATTCAGATCGTGAATTCGCCTGATGAAGTGGACTCGGTTACCGTGCGCGACCCCGAGAAGGTCGTCTGGATTTCACAGACCACCCTCTCCGTGGACGAAACCCTAGAAACCGTGGCGCGGCTGCGCGAACGGTTCCCCTCCCTTCAAGACCCGCCCTCAGATGATATTTGCTACGCAACCTCAAACCGTCAGGGCGCTATTAAGGAGATCGCCCCACAGTCAGATTTAGTGATCGTGGTAGGGTCTGCGAACTCTTCAAACTCTGTGCGGCTTAAGGAAGTCGCGCTAGAGTACGGTGCCAAGCGTGCCGAACGTGTGGACTTCGCGCATCAGGTGGATGAATCCTGGTTTGAGGGTGTAGCGACCGTAGGGCTGACTTCTGGTGCATCAGTGCCCGAGGTGCTGGTGCAGGAGGTGCTGGCGCTACTGGCTGAATACGGGTACGAGAACATCGAAGAGGTAGAAACCGCGAAGGAAGACATTCTCTTCTCCCTGCCCAAAGAGCTGCGTGCCGCCCTGAAAAATGACGAAAATACAGGTCGTCAGCTGGGAGGCCGCGGGGCAAAACCCACGCGATAGTTCGCGCCTTACACGAACTTACAAATCCGGGAGCGTTTTCTTCATTCGGGAGTAGTTAAAGTGCTCCCGAATGAAGAAAACGCTCCCGGATTGGCGGTACAACCGCAGGAAGCCCTAAAGCCAACCGTTATCGGCGGCTATACGTATCGCCTCCTGTCGGTTCGAGGCGTTAAGCTTCGCCATCGCAGAAGACAGATGGTTGCGCACCGTACCGGGGGAGAGGAACAGCTGCTCACCAATAGCGCGCGCCGTAGCACCATGACCGGCAACCCGCAGGATCTCGGTCTCGCGCTCGGTCAGCGGAGACTCCCCATACGCCAAAGACTCTGCCGCAAGCGCCGGATCCACCACATGCATACCCGCATGAACACGCCGAATGCCCTCTGCCAGCTGGGATGCGCTTGTATCTTTCACCATAAACCCGCTTGCCCCGGCGGCGAGAGCGCGCCGCAGGTACCCCGGTCTGCCGAAGGTCGTCACAATGAGCGAACGTACCGGCTCGCCCGTAAGCGTCACCAGTTTTGCATCCCGAATCGCAGCCGCCACATCAATACCGCTGGAAAGCTCAGAACCGGGCATTTCGATATCGAGAAGCACCACATCCGGGTGATACCGGTTGATCGCCGGAATAACCTCATCACCGCCGCCAACCTGCGCAACCACCTCAATATCGTGCTCAAGCCCCAGGAGCGCGGCCAGCGCCTCACGCACAAGCTGCTGGTCATCGGCGAGCATAATCTTAATCATCTGTATCTCCCGAAGGCTCAATCTCGGCGGTATTACCGTCCATACTAACCCGAACCCGCGTACCCCGAACGTCTGCCGCTCCAGAACTGGCAGGATGCGCCCGCAGCCAGTGCGCCGGAGCATCCTCAATAACAAGGGTTCCGCCCGCAGACTCCACACGACTCTTCATGCCCTTAATACCGCTTCCGGCAGCGTACTCGGCAGGAATACCCGCCCCATTATCAAGAATTTCAAGCCCGGTATTACTCAACCGCACCTCACAGAATCCAGCCTGCGAATGCCGCACAATATTCGTCACAGCCTCACGCAGCACCCACGAAAAAAGCGAAGAATTTACCCCAACCACTGAGAGAGCACGTTCCGCATCGGGCAATTTAGCGGCGATCGACGCCGTCTGCAAGGCGCGCGCCGACGCCTGAATTTCGCCCGAAAAATCCGGGATGCGCAGCCGCGTGACCGTCGAACGAACCTCCGCCAGCGAAGACCGAGAAAGCTGGGCAATCGCTTCAAGCTCCGCATCGGCACGGTCAGGGTCAACATGCAGAAGTTTACGCGCCAAATCAGCCTTAAGCGTGATCACGGTCAGAGAATGCCCGAGCACGTCATGTACATCGCGGGCGATGCGCTCGCGCTCGCTGACCATTTCAAGTTTGGCTTGGGTTTTGTCGGCGTTTTTACTCATCTGGATCAGGTAGGAGAACGCCATAATCCCGATCATGGGGGCGCCCAGTGATAAGGTGAGGCGGGATTTATCCGCGAAATTGATAGGGATTCCGTCAGAGAACATGTAAATTATCCAGAAAACTGCCGCTATGGCGAAGGCGCCGCGAATTCGTGTGCTGTAGGGAATGTCCTCGGTGAAAGTCCACAGTGCCACAAAGTAGATGGTGAACCCGATGAGTACATCTGCCGGTGGAATAGCGGCTATCAGCATCACGCCGCATACGGGCCCGAAGAGAAGGGCCGTCCAGAGAAGCAGCCGCCTGAAGTATGATGACACCGGAAGAACCCAGGGGACCGTGTACGCGGCAACATCTGTGATCGAGAAAATGACTAGGCAGATAATGACGTACACGTGCTTCCACACCGGAGCGTTAGGCTCTAGAACACCGTCATAGATATACCCCAGAAATATGAGCCAGGGCGCGGAGAACCCCAGGCTAATCCAGTCGATAGTGCGGTTTTCAGGTGTTTTATTGCGGGGTTTTAGCGGTGTCATATGCTCCTCCTGGACTCTAGTATAAAGACGACTTCGTGTAGCGCAGAGGGCGCATCCGGCGGTGTGAATACCGGATGCGCCCAAAACCTAGCAGCCGTTGTCGCGAAGACCTAGCGCCGCGTGGTTCGCCGCATAAGGAGCATGGTCGCCAGAATGAACAGCGCGCCCCAGGCTGCGAAGCTAACAACGCCGTACCAGAGTGGTTCGATCATGTTCCAGTCGGGACCGCTGCCGTTGATAATCGTGAGCCCTTGAGTGAAAGGATAGCGGGAGATTTCGGCGGCACCGTACAGCGGAGTGAACCGGGCGTAGGGCATAAGGTCTTTGGTGAGCGGGGCAAAGAGCGTGCCGAAGAAGGCGAAGATGACGATCACGCCGTTGGCAATACCTACTGCGCTTTCGCTGGGTACCAGAAGCCCGATGGCCAGCCCGAAGAACCCGAAGACCATAGCGCATAGTATGCTAAGCGCGGCGCAGGCGATCTGCTGATTCAGCGGCATATCGATTCCGGTAAGACGTGCAGCGATGTTTACCGCTATGACGGGTACCGCCGCCATTACGAACGCCACACAGCATTTGGAAAACAGATATTTACCGGTATTCATGGGGGTGAGGGCTAGCTGCCTGCCCCATCCGGCCACGTTTTCGACCACGGTCAGGCCGCTGACCGATACGGTGCTGCTGATAGCGCAGTAGAGTGCAATGCCAATCATGACATAGGCGGAGGCGTTACCGTCTGCGACTTTGACCTTTGCGTAGTCCTGCAGCGCGCCGAAGAGCATATAGAGCCCCACAGGCAGGATGATTGTGTAAAACACGGAAGACGGCGACAATACCGACCGGCGAATTTCGTAGAGCGTGTAACGTAGCATGTCTAGGACTCCTTTGTGGCGCTAGATGCGGCTGATTCGGTGTCTGAGGTGAGGAGCATGAAGGATTCGTCCATGGAGGGCTTCACGATTTCAAGGTCACTCACAGTCTGCGTGTTGAGCAGAAGCCGCACGAAATCTTCGGCATCCGAGATGTTCAGTCGGTGGCGGTATTTGCCGTTTTCCTGGGTAATTTCGACCTGCTGATGCGGTAGATCGTCAAAGGTGAGGGGCGCATCCGCCAGGAAGCTCACGTGCCGGTACCCGGTAAGGTCACGGATTTCTTCGGACGTACCATCGGCAATAATGGCGCCGTCACGCATGAGCACAATGCGCTGTGCGAAGTTCTGAGCCTCTTCCAGGTAGTGGGTTGCGAAGATAATGGTTTTGCCGGTTTCGGCGAGCTTATCCATGCGTTCCCAGAAGGTGCGGCGGGCGGTAACATCCATGCCGGTGGTGGGCTCATCCAGAATGAGGATATTAGGGTCATGCATGGTGGCGATAGCGAACCGGATGCGCTGCTGCTGCCCGCCGGAGCATTTGCCTACTTTGCGATGCGCCAGCTCGGTCAGGTCTGCGCTGGCAAGCACGTCATCAATGTCGATGCGGGTGGGATAGAGCGTGGCGAGCATTTCGAGGGTTTGTCGCACGGTCAGGTCTTTGAGGAGCCCGCCGGTTTGCAGAACAGCCCCAATATCGCCGCGCTGCACCGCCTTTTTAGGGGAGATACCCTGCACGGTGAGGGTTCCTCGCGCCGGCTCGGTCAGCCCCAGAATCATATCAATGAGAGTGGTTTTGCCCGCCCCGTTTGGGCCGAGCAGGGCTATAATTTCGCCCTTGCTGATGGTGAGGTCGAGATTATCGACGGCAGTGAGGGTGCCGCCTGGAACCCGGAAAACCTGGGTCAGATTCTCTGCCTGAATAACTGTTGTCGTGTTCATGCTTCTAGTACACCAGCTTTAGCCGGGTGCTATAAGTGCGTGCTGTCATGACATACCCATGACAGGTGTCATGGTTTTTTGGATGCGCCGCCTCGGCGGTGTTCTATTTTGCGAGTTATTGTGCATCAGACGGTTATTTAAGTCGCCCAATACACAATAAGCCCCAAAATAGCGGGGGAGGGCGGGTGTGTATCCGGTGGGGAAGGAACCCGAACCTCACCCTTCAGCGCAGAGTAATCGCCCGCGCGGTAGAATATTAATTGTCTGTGCCTGCGCCTGGTATCACTCGGGGTTGTGGGCGAATTATCGTCGTCATTATGAAGGATTTTCTGTGGCTCTGACTATCGGCATTGTCGGTCTTCCTAACGTGGGCAAGTCCACCCTGTTCAACGCGCTCACCCGCAACACGGTGCTGGCGGCTAACTACCCGTTCGCTACGATTGAGCCGAATATTGGTGTGGTGAACCTGCCGGATGCCCGCCTGAACCGGCTCGCCGAGATTTTCGGGTCTGAGCGTATTCTGCCCGCAACTGTCTCGTTCGTTGATATTGCGGGTATTGTGAAGGGCGCTTCTGAGGGTGAGGGGCTGGGGAATAAGTTCCTGGCTAATATTCGTGAGGCACACGCGATCGCGCAGGTGGTGCGTGCGTTTGATGACCCGGACGTGATTCACGTGGACGGCAAGGTTGATCCTGCCTCTGACATGGAGACTATCAATACTGAGCTGATTCTGGCGGATTTGCAGACTTTGGAGAATGCGATTCCGCGTCTTGAAAAGGCCGTGAAGATTAAGAAGGGCGATGCCGCCCAGCTAGAGACTTACAAGCAGGCGCAGCAGATTCTTGAGGACGGGAACACGATTTTCTCACGTGCGGCTGCCGAGAAGCTTGAGATGGCGCATTTGAAGGAGCTAAACCTGCTGACTGCTAAGCCTTTCATCTACGTGTTTAACGCGGATGAGGGTGTGCTTGCCTCTGAGGAGGAGCAGGCGGAACTGCGTGAGCTGGTGGCTCCGGCGGAGGCTGTTTTCTTGGACGCGAAACTTGAGGCTGACATGGTGGAGCTTTCCGAGGAGGAAGCTCGCGAGATGCTGGAGATGAGCGGTCAGGACGAATCTGGGCTGGATAAGTTGGCTCGCGTGGGCTTCTCAACCCTGGGTCTGCAGACTTATTTGACGGCTGGCCCGAAGGAATCGCGAGCCTGGACGATTTACAAGGGCGACACTGCACCGCAGGCGGCGGGCGTGATCCACTCCGATTTCGAGCGCGGCTTCATCAAGGCCGAGGTTGTCTCCTTCGACGACCTGGATGCGGCAGGCTCCATGAACGAGGCCAAAGCCCGCGGCAAAGTCCGCATGGAAGGCAAAGACTACATCATGGCAGATGGCGATGTGGTTGAGTTTAGGTTTAATGTGTAGGTTCGTAAGCAAGCTATTACAGCATTTTTGTAATAGAGAGTTGTTTGCGTGATCCATCATTTAATCGCCGCAGGTGGGCGGCATACGGTTGGTCTACGGGCTAATGGTACGGTGGTCGCCGTTGGTGCGAGTACCGCTGGTGAATGTAGAACGTCGACATGGCAAAATATTGTCGACGTTGCTGCCGGAAGTGTTCATATGGCCCGCAATACGGGAAAATCACACACCTTAGGACTTGCTAATGATGGATCTGTTCAAGCCTGCGGATGGAACAACCATGGACAATGTGACGTGCAAAAGTGGCGGAATATAGTTGGGATCGCTGCGGGATGGCGTTTTAGCGTAGGTTTGCGTGGAAACGGAACTGCCGTCACAGCGGGTCGGCTTGCGGATGATGAGCTAGCTACTTGGCATAACATAACCGAAATTACGTGTGGTGATTGGCATGTTGTAGCCCGGCTCTCAGATGGAACTGCCCGCGCTGCGGGAAATAACAAATATAATCAATGCGAAGTCCACAATTGGAATGGAATTACGTCTGTTGCGGCTGGATATCTGCACACCATCGGCCTTACAGAGGACGGTACGGTCTGTGCGACCGGGCATCCGGAATTCTGGAGTGGCAGTGAGCGGTGGACAGAGATCACTGCCGTGGCTGCTGGCAGTTACCACTGCGTTGGTCTTACCGCAAATGGCTCCGTTGTTGCAGCAGGAAGTTCTGAATTTGGACAGTGCAATGTCTACGACTGGAAAGATATTGTGGCTGTGGCGGCAGGCGGTGCATTCACTGTGGGGCTGCGTGCTGATGGTTCAGTCGTTGCTGTTGGCGACAATAGTAATGGTCAACTTAATACCGCGGACTGGTGTCTTTTTTAAAGGTTGTTGACCCGTCGGTCCACGGTATACATGCCCACGCCCCAGCTAATATAGGTTCATGGGTAAAAGAATCTTGCACATAGTGACGAATGTGGGTCAGTACGATAATGGTGACCCGACGGGGCTGAGGCTTTCTGGGCTGACGACCGCTTGGGATAGGTTCGAACGGGAGGGCTGCGAGCAGGACATCGCCAGTCCACGTGGGGGAGACGCCCCCTTAGACCCTCGATCGCTGAAATTCCCTTTTCGCAATGAGAGCGCAAAATCCTGGCTGAACAACCCGGCACGCATGGCGCTCCTGAAAAACACCCCTCCCATCCGGTCCGTAGACCCGAACACGTACGATGCTATATGCCTGGCTGGTGGGCATGGCGCCATGTTCGACTTCACGCATAACTCCGAGCTGCACAACCTCATCGCCAGCGTATACGAGCGGGGCGCGATCGTCGCATCCGTGGGGCACGGGTACTGCGGAATCCTCAATGTACGCCTGAGCGACGGAAGCTATCTGGTGAACGGCAAAATACTGACCGGACCCTCCTGGAGGGAAGAGAAGCTCGCTTTAGTGTCTCAAAAGGTACCCTACAATGCTGAAGAGCTAGCAAAAGAACGCGGGGCAGACTATATTCGCTGGAAGAGACCTTACAGGAGCTCAGCGGCAGCGACTAACGGACTAGTTACAGGGCATAACAACTCCTCATCAGGTAATCTTGTTGCTTCTTCTGTGTGTGAAGAACTCGCTCGGCTCGACCTTCTCAAGGGTAAAGACTCCGAGTCTCTCTAACTAGTTTTAACGCGATCGATCCCGGTACGGTTATCGTAAACCATACCGGGATCGAGCTTTGCTTCTTTCGTGTTGCCCGATGCCGGGAGCACTCGGGCGCAAAGGGGAGAGGATTAGTCCTCAACACCAACCATGACGTTGGATGCCTTAATAATGGCGGTAGCGGGCTTGCCAACCTGCAGCCCAAGCTCCTCAATAGCGGCGTTGGTAATTGAGGAAGAAACAATCAGACCGGGGGCGATCTCAATCTTTACAATGCCGTTGGTAGCGCCTTCGGTAATCTCAACAATGGTGCCAGTGAGCTGGTTACGGGCAGAAAGCTTCATGCTCGGTTCCTTTCATAGTAAACGAATATTCCCTACATGTTACATGTCTTAGTTTTTGTAAGCATCTTCTTATGCGGGTAGTAACTCTCAAGCCCCAGGGCTTACGCTAATTCCTGCGGTGCGAAGCCGGGTTAATACTTGGACAGATCTGACTCAAGCACATGTATTTCATAGATAAAATATTCAATATTTCTTATTGTAAGAAGTTTAGAGAAAGAGTTATTTTAGTTTTATAATACATATCTATTCTTTATTATGTAATATATCCACTTATTTACACCCTGTTATAAAAAATATTTGCAAAATCTGGAAAATTCCTGACAATACACATGGGCTTATGCGACGGTTAAAATACCAGCTGATATTTATCAGGAGAAAGGATGCGAATTATGACTACCACGAAGGTACCTGTATATGTATCCCTGGCTGTTGCTGGCATTATGGCTTTGAGTGCCTGTGGTTCAAATAGCTCTAATGATGCTTCGAATTCTTCCCCATCGTCTTCATCATCAACAGCCTCCAAGACGGCTAGCGCCGGTGGAGCTGGCACGGTGAACAACGGTGGTGGAAACTCCGCGAACTCCGGTTCAGGCGCTAACGGCGGCGCAGCAAATTCTGGTGCTGAAGGCGGCACTGGAACGGATCAAAACTCCGGCACTGGCGCACAGAGTGGCAGTGTAACCGGCGCCGATACCAACGGCGGAGCGCAAGCGAACCAGGACGCTAAAGCCCAAGGCGGTGCCCAGCAGCAACAGGCCGATCCTGGAGGGGCGAATGCTGCGAATGATGAACATAATGTCACGAAAAACCCCAACGCATTGACCCCTGGCGAATACGTAATTCACCGCGAAGCTTCCTGGGACTACGTTGATACCACGGGTTCTCGGTATCATGTCGACGGCGACGGTGGCTGGACGAGCGTTGGGGAAGACGGTACCAGTACCGTTGCGGCGGATGGTTCTTGGACTAAGAACTATGCCGACGGGCACACGGTAGCCCGGGTAGAGGCTGACGGAACCTACCGGGTTACCTATGACGGTCAGCTTTCCCCCGAGATACCCAGTAACGCTGTCCCGGTGTCTCCTGGAAAACTCCCCGACCCGAAGGCGGTCCCGGCAGTAAATCCGGTACAGCCCACTAAGCCGGGCATGTAATAACCAGCAGAGACACTTTCGCAAAGTGATTTGCGCGAAACGGGTGCGCATCCTCAATACCTGAGGATGCGCACCCTATTGTGTGCACAGCGTACACACCCGCTGAATTTTTTTTGGGGGGGGGCTAACGTCGTCGGGGTTATAGGTTGGGGTGAACGTCAAAAAATTCTATACCGGTGGAAGCCACCGTCTTGGAAATATGTGAGACAGTATAAATTTATGATTTTTCAAAATATTAATAATCGTTAGTTGATTCGTTCATAAATAAAATTTAGTTTAGGTATATAAGCTAATTCGATTTCTTTAATGTGTAATACACGGGTGTAATGCATTTTGTGGTAAAAATATTTGCAAAATCTGGAAAATTTCTGACAATACATGTGAGCTATGCGACGGTTAAAATACCAGCTGATATTTATCAGGAGAAAGGATGCGAATCATGACTACCAAGAAGGCTACCGCATGCGTATCTCTGGCTGTTGCTGGCATCTTAGCTTTGAGTGCATGCGGCTCAAATAGTGCGAATGATTCTTCAAGTTCGTCCTCGGCTTCTTCTTCATCAAGTTCATCTCGTGCTTCTAGTTCCACAGGAAGCTCCAACGCTGTGAATAACGGCGGTGGAACATCTGGAAATTCCGGTTCAGGCGCTAATGGTGGCGCAGGTACGGAACAGAATTCCGGTAATGGTGCAGTGCAGGGTGACGGCGGTACCAGTGCTGGTACCGGCGCTAATGGAGGCGGTGCTCAGGCAGAGCAGGGTGCTGGAGCTAACGGCGGTGTCGCTGGCGGCGGAACCCAACAACAGGGCGCCCCCGGAAAGACAGCGAACCAAAATCCCGGTTCTGAAGGGTATGTGCAGGTTGCTGAAGACGGATCCTGGACTGCAACCGAACCCGACGGTGAGATCGTGAGGGTGTATCCCGATGGGTCGTGGGACCGGAGCAATCCAGCCACCGGAAACACCGATTGGGTGGGTGCTGATGGATCCTGGATTACAAATGAAAATGGTCTGCCCAATGGCTCCAATAAGAACTCACAGGTGCAACCTAACGGTACCTACGAGGTCAGGATGAACGGTGAAGCGTCTCATGAGACCCCAAGTGGAACGCCTGAAACCCCCGTGATGCCCAATGGTTCGAATGCGGTAACCCCTAAGGGAGCGGTTCAGCCAGCAAAACGCTGATATCTTTTCGAAAGAAAAGGTTAGGCGCGCATCCTCAACCATCGCAGGATGCGCGCCTCTCTGCGTCTATGAGGTGAAGGCTATCAAGAGCTACCCTCAGGAGTATCGGGACCTGCGGGAAATACTGCCCGGTATAGTTCGCGCTTACCTGAAATCTTGAACCTGCCACCGTGCTACGGGTAGCGTGGAGTACAGGTATACGATAAACACCCACCTCAGGAGGCTTTATGCGCGAACAACACACTATGCCGAAAGATATTGCGGCGGCCCTAAAAAACGCGGGGTTACGCACCGACTATAAGGCTCGACCAGCGTATCAGCGCAACGACTATATTGGTTGGATCAACCGCGCCAAGACACCGGCGATGCGTATCGAGCGCCTCGAACAAATGCTCACCGAGCTGGCACAGGGCGGTATCTATATGGGCAAGGAACATAAGGCCTCACGTAAATAGGTTCAATTGCGCCGCCATGAGCAGTCATGCTAAAAACGCACCCTGATCTGTATTCTGCATTCTGTCAGGATATAGAACGCGATTTATCCTGTGTTAGGCAGTTTTGCTGAGCGCGCCAGGAGCCTTGAACATGCGATTTAACAATATGAACTTTTCTGATGGTCACTATGTGCAGATACCCATTAGCTGGGACGCACAGGAATTTACCCACCGCTTTTTATCTGCAACCCCTCCGTGGGTTCGTGTGATAATGCGGGTTCGTAACCGTGTTGTACAGAAAATAGGGTTTACAGTACAGCCCTCATCGAAAGCTAAGCAATTGGAAATTGCGGTTGGTTCATCAGCGGGTCCTTTTACCTTTACTGAGGTCACTGATGAGTATGTCATCGGTGGCCATAAGGATAGGCATATAGAGTTCTCATCAAAATTTGTGGTTACCGCTTCTGAGGGCAGCACGTCTGCGTGTGGCGGGATTGAAACATACGCCCAGCCTCAATCGGCTGTGGGGAAGGTGTATCTGACATGTATCTGGCC
>ERZ773069.159-NODE-159-length-49015-cov-15.758047_pt1 | contig 49015 bp, 65 predicted proteins | sample MGYA00580619_ERZ773069 | MGnify/ENA primary metagenome ERZ773069 (study PRJEB29015, sample SAMEA2738007) | human oral metagenome | biome: human oral; feature: human-associated habitat; material: dental | place: China | collected 2108 ...
TCTGCTGTTTTTGAGTTTCTGCCAATCCGCCGCCGAATAACTTCCGTAACCCATACTTTCCTCCTGCCTCAATCCATTTTTGTAAAATGATGGCCGCCAAAGCCGCTTTCAATCACCTGATCCCAAGCCGCAAAGTCCGCGTAGGCATCCGCCGCAGGTTCCGACTGTAGAAACATTTCCATCTCACACGGGTGATGCACATCTTCCGCAATCGACTTTGCTGCCTCCCTGAGATCCCGCAAATCCCGCTTGCTCTCTTTTTTCTTTACCGCCCGCCAATCGCCGAAGAGCATGCCTTCATGCGTGATCGGGTTGATGAAAAGACTCGCCGCCGTCATGTTCCCGTGCTCCAGTTCCGAGTACTCGAGGGCGCAGCAGATATTTTCCATGCGGGAGATAACCCAGGCCAAATGCTCCGATGCAAACGGCGCAAATACCTCCGCAGGGTAGAAATACGGCTTCCGCGTATAGACGAGGCCAAGCTTCCCCTCGTCCAGATAGAGTTTGCTCTTCAACTGCGGAAAACAACGTACCAGTTTCACATCCGCCGCGGGAAAAGCGAGTTTAGAAAGCCCGCGCAAAAAGGCATTTGCCCCTTCTTCTCGATCGAATACATAGACCACCGTTTCCCGGCAGAGATAGCACACAAGCTCCGGGTAGGAATAGCGGTCCATGTAGGACAGCGTCAGCGTTTTCCCGTTCTGCATGCGATAACTTACGCTGCCGTTCTCTTCCCACAGTGTGTCTCCGCTGTAGTCCTGCTCCTTCGCATCCGCCTTGGCCTTATAGTAGGACAGTAGCTTCTTCCGGAATTCCGTATTCCCTTTTAACTCAGCGTCCGACAAAAAGGCTCTTGCCCCGCAATACGAACAGCGAAAGCCGCCCGCACTGCCGAGTTCCAGCTGCGCGCCGCACTGTTTACAGATATATTGAATCATGATTTTCGTCCTCGCTAAGAATCGCAAAAGCCTTGTGTTTTCAAGGTTTTTCAATCTGACAAGACGTAAAATTCTCTTGTAATAGCCCTGCGTTAGTAACAAATCAGTAACGCGTTAGTAACATGCTCTCGATGCGCGTTGCCTCCGTACAAATCTATCAGCGGTAGTATAGCATCTGCCAAAGAATTTGACAAAAAGAGAGCGGGCGAAAGCCCGCTCCCGTTTACTCTTCATCTTCGTCCTCCTCCTGTCTCTGCCGACTCAGCGTCCCGAGCTTGACAAGCGCCTCGGTGTCGTAGAAAAATCCGAGCTCTGTGCCGAAGTTGTGCTTGCCGCCGTCGGTGGCGGTGAACCGTACGCTCTGGAAGTGCTTCGCGAGCTTGTCCATCGCTGCCGTGTCGCCAAATCCTGCCACAACCGTGGTGATGTCCCTCGCGTAGCGCTCCATCATGTCGAGCAGCAGCTCGTAGTTTTTCTCGCTCGGGTAAATCTTCATCGCGATGCAGCGGCCGATGGTGCTCAATCTCTGGAAGAGCTCCTGCAGGATTGCCGCCTCATGCGTGCCCTCCTCCGCTCTGCAGGCCTCTGCCCGCACCAGCGTCGCGATCATGTACGCCTGGAACTCGTCGCCCTCCGCCCAGGCTTTTGCCATCTCCAGCCCCTCGCTGCTTGCCTCTCTGAAATCCGCCTCTGTCAAATATCTCTTCATCTCTGTGTCCTCCTTGTGTGTTGGGCTTGTGCCCTCCTCTGTGCTACATCTATAGTATAGATTATGTTGGTACAAAAGTCAACCATAAAACAAGGATTTTTTGAGATTTTTCAGAGCCCGAGTTTGTCCTTGACGAGTCGGACTCCCTCCACAAGCACCTCGACCAGCGGACTGCCCATGGCATCCGCACAGCGCTGCAGGTCGGCCAGCTCTGTCTCGGATACCCGGAACCCCACACGGCGAGTGCGTGCTGCGGTTACCGGCCGCCCCAGTCGCGGGGTGTCATCGGTCGACCGCATGGCAAGCACTCCATCGGTATCCCACATGAAAGCGAGCAGCGTGCCGTCTCCCAGCCGCTCCCCTGCGCCCGTGAGCAGCCGCTCCAGCTCTGCCCTCGTGGCTGTGTCGGAGCAGCCCTGTCTCGGTGCCGCCTGCTGCGCATAGTGCCGCACATAAAGCCCCAGCGCGTACAGTGTGCTGACCCTCGCCCGCTCGGCATCGTCGCGCCGCATGTATCTCTCGACCGCTCCGAGCTGTCCGGCAAAGTCCTCGAGCAGCCGCTGCGCCCATGCGTCCTCTGCGCCGTCTGCCTCGTCGCGGAGTGCTTCTCCAAGCTCCCGCGCGTAGTGCTCATCTGTCCAGCAGCGGCTAAGCCCCTTGGGGATGCTGCCATAGGCCTGCGCCACGTCTGCTTCTCTCAAGTATCCGATCATATCTCTCCTCCTAATCAGTAAGCGGGGCGGGCTTTCGCCCGCTTCCCTTATCTCATCACACCGCGCTCGCGTACATCTACCAGTGAGGTGATGATGCCCAGCTTTTCTGTATCCCATAAGATGCCCAGCAGCCGCTCGTCGCCGAGAGCCTTGCCTACCCTCCGGAAAGCCGCTTCCAGCTGCGCCTCAGCCTCAGGCTCCCAGCCATCACCGAGTATGTCCGTGTATGCGCGGGCGTATGCCGCTATGCCCACGAGCACCTGCTCCCGCATGCTGTCCTTGCTGCGCCGCGTCGATACCCACCGAGCTGCGCTTATCTTGTCAGATATACGCCGTAGTAGGTACGCCGCCGTGCCATGTCCGGCCTGCTGCCACTCACGCTTGAGTAGCGGCTCCAGCTTCCGGACAAAGGTCGCGTCATCGCTCCAGCATCGCTTGAGCAGCTCCGGCACATCGCCGCACACCCACTCAAAATCATCGTATTTAAGCGCTGTTTTCATAATTCCCTCCCTCTGTGCTATGTCTCTATTCTACATTATGTTACAACAAAAGTCAACCGTAATCCCGCAAAAATAATCCGCAAAATCTTTTTATTTTTGTTTGACATTTGTGCAAACATAATCTATACTATAGGCATACCACAAAGCACACCGCAGCAGCGGCACAGAGGAGGATACTATGGACGCGAGATATATCATGGACTACAGCGCATTTGAGCTCATGTACGAGGGCATCAGGCACACCGATGTCGAGGATTACGCCGAGGAGTGGCAGCTCACAGCCGAGCAGGTCGAGACGCTGAAAAAGCGGCTGCTCGAGGAGGAGAACCGGGTGTATGAGTGCTGGCTGCGAGAGCTCCCGCACTGCGCTTTCTTCGAGCAGGACGACGACGCAGAGGACGACGGACTTCACCTCTTCTACGACAGCGATGCAGCAGAGGACGGCTGGTATGTAGGGGCCGATGCGCTCACGACCATCGCGAGAGACCTCCGCGACAAGGTCGGCGGCGCGCGCTATTGTATCAAGTCCGGACTTTTCCCCGCCCTTGCGGACTACACCGAAGAGCTCCTGATCCTGCTCGATGACTACTACGAGCGCGCAGTAGATTACGACGACGGCAAGCACGAGGACTACGACTCTCCCGCAGTGCTTTTCGGCAATGGCTGGCGTCCGTCCGAAGTCGAGGGCATCTTCTACCAGTGGCCGGATAGCTTTGAGTCGATGCGGGACTTCATCCGCGCACTCCGCGCCGAGTACATCAGCTGGATTGAGCAGAGGGTCGCCGATATGGAGGACGCCATCGACGAGCTCGACGAAGACGCTGCCAACTACGACGAACAGCGTGAGGCACTTGCCGAAAAGTGCGCTGCCGATATAGCAAACGATATGATCTTCAACGCAGGCATGGGCGAGCCGCAGTACCTCTACGAGGTCGAGGACTACGACAGAGCACTTTCGACCGAGTACGGAGTCGATGTATACGGTCGCGTGCTGCAGGCTCTGCGGGAGTGGGCCGGAGTTGAAGAGGAATAAAAAATAAGGGGAGAGGCGAAAGCCTCTCCCCGTTTTTCTTACTCGCCCTCAGTCGGGGAAGCCCCCGCGCTGTCGGCAAGTCCCTCGCCCACGCAGTACGCGATGACCGCCGCGCCCTGCAGGATGAGTGCCGAGACCTGTGCGGCCTCGCTCTGTCCCGCTCCGCGGTAGATCATGACGCCGGACACAAAGCCCGCGATTGCCATCCAGAGCTTGCGGCTGGTAAGCTTTCTTGCAAAAGAACGAATGTTCATATAGTTTCTCCTTTCAGTAGGTAAAGTCGTGCTTCTCGAGGCGCTCTTTGTACTGCGCCATGATGTAGTCGGATGTCGCGCCGGTGATGTGGTTGCGGAAGCCCGGGTGCGCCTCGCAGTAGGCGTCGTACGCGTTGATGTCCATGAGCGCTTGGTCGAAGGAATCCTTGCTGTGCCGCTGTTTGGCGGTCAGCTCATCGCCGAAGCGCAGGATGCGTACGCGAGCCGCTATAGCCCGTGTCTCCTCGCCGAAAGCCTTTACATCGTCGAGCTTGTCCGAGAGCTGTGACAGGCGCTTGTCCACGCCGTCCATGTGCTCCCGCATGTCGCGAGTCATCTCGTGCCCGAGCGCCCTTGCGAGCGCCGACCAGGGCTTTTTCCCATGCGGGGCGAGCTTTTCAGCAGCCGTCAGCGCGGCCACTGCCAGCCATCCGGCAGCGGTCACGATGGAGCCGATGTCTGCTGCGCCCACGATGTCGTGCCACCACATCAGTCCTCCTCGCTCTCATCCTTCGGCAGGGCGTTGCTGTCGGTCGCAAGATCTCCCCTGCCCATCTCGCGGAGGGCAGCGGCCACGCCGTCCTTCAGCTTGCGCGCGATCCTTGAAAAGGTCATCCGCCCCGCGATGATGACCTCTGCCAGCATCCTGTGGATTTTTCTTACTTTGCTCTCAATCATACTTCCTCATCTCCTTTCATCATGTCGTTGACTGCCTCAAGGATCTCCGCCTTGAGTGCCTCCCGCTCCTCGGCGCTTCTGGTCGCCACCTCGGCACGGCGCTCATCGCTCCGCTTGATAGCCGCATCCAGCTGAGCCTTCCAACTCGCGGGCGTCTCCGATGTGACGACCTTCGGTGCGTCTCCGGAGATGTCCACGCGGTCGACACGGTTGCCGTCCGGCACCTCAAAACTCGCGGCCTTGACCTTTGTCGGGTCGTGGTCGCCGAGCGTGGCGAGCATGTCGCCGGTCGCACTGTCATATACTACTGTAACCTTCACTCTTTCAACTCCTTTCTGCTCACGCGATGAGCTCGATGCGCTCCAGATGCGCGTCAAAGACACCCCCGCCGCCTCTCTGCCGGAAGTTGCTGCCATGGGCGGCGACTACCAAAAAGCCTTGCTCGGTCACGCCGTCCAGCGGGATTTCCAGCACTACGCGGCCGCTCTGTGTGCGCAGGCCGGTCGCAGACGCCTCTCGTATCGGCTCCAGTGTGCGGCTCCGCTGCACGCCGTTGATACGGCTGAATCCCGCCCAGAGGTTCACACCATTGCCATGTCCCATGATGGTTGTGTTGGTCGAGTACGATACTGTGACCAGCGCCCGTCTAAAAGGCTGCAGCGCTACACTCGGCGTCAGCAGCCACACCAGAAGCGCGGGTTCACCGCCACCGGACGATGTCCCACCGATGTCGCTCCGCGCATAGGCTGTCTGCACTGACTGGTAGCGGCCTGTCGGGCCGATGCTAAAGCGCCTACTGGTATTACACTCGCCGTCAGCCCACCCCGAGAGATGCACTCCGTCGAAGTGGGCTCCGTCAAAAGGGACGCAGGACGCTGCGTAGTCTACCAGCGAGCCCGGGACGCCCAGCACGCTCACACCCGCGCGGATATTTTGCGGCAGGACGGTCGGGGCAGGTGCCCACGCCCACATGCAGGACGGGTCGATCTGACTGCCGCCAGGCATACGCATGAAGACCCCGACTCCGCGAGCACCGTAGTCGCCGATAAAGGCCGTGTTTTCGTACGCGTCCATGACTTTTTGGCCGCCGATGTCTCCGGAGAGCGGCCAGCGGTACATAGCTCCCGGGATTTTCAGCCCGTTTCTGCTCGTAAAAGTGCAGCCCTGCAGCACCTGCTGCGCGGTCGCATCGCCGAGCGCTCCGGAGTCCATGCAGATGTGCGGGTGGCCATCGCTACGCATGTAGTAGGCGCTGTGGGCGGGCGCATGCATCCAGAGCGTGCGGGCGTTGAAATCGATGCCGTACTCGGTCGTGATGCTCCCGCGCGGGTCGGTGCCACTCGGACCCATGGTATTGAAGACCGGGATTTGCCCAGGCACACCGAGCGGGCTGTACCCCTGCAGCATCTTTGTGCCGTCAAGCCCTGCCGCTCTCGCGACCACATCGACCGGCGCTTTTACCTCCGGCGTGCCGTAGCGCCCGTTTTTCCGGTACGCGCCCGGCGGCATACCCACATGCGCCAGACCGTCCGAGACGGTCACGCCAGTGGTCGGCTGCTCGCCCTCGCGCTCTACCAGTGTTCCGTCCATCTTTGCGCCGCGGACCCACGCCGATGTACCGGCTACGATGTCGCCGGGCGCAGCGTTTCCGAGCGTCTGCTCCGCGAGCGATGCAGCAGCCACCGTGCCGCTGCCGTTATGGTATCCTCGCGGGACAGTGACGCTCTCTCCGGCGCGGAGGGTTTTCTGCATCGCGCCGTTATTAGGCATAGCTCCCGCGCCTACATCGTCGCTTGTATCCGCTCCGAGGTAGGTCTTTTCGGAAAGCACATCCGCAGCGCGGGCGGTGGTCTCATCCGAGCTTGCGCCGCCGCTACCGCCTGCAGCTACAAAAATATCAGCCATTTCCCGCAATCCTCCTAACCTTTACCTTGAAATCTTCCGCCGGCTTCTTGACCGCACAGAAAAGGACGGCCTTGCCGTCCTTGCTTTCCCCGCCGTCAATCGCGCCGAGCCATTTACGCGCGGCCTTGGCAGCCTCGACGCTTCCGGTCTTTGCGATAGCCTTGCCAAGCTCCAGCACATCCGTAGCTTTGCAGCCGGGCAAAACCACTTCCTGCGTGTACGGCGCGCTTGCGGACCACGCAGCAGCCCGCAGCGTGACTTCCCACGCCGTGGGCACCAGTTCCAGCGCCTGCACGCGCGCTTTCAGCGCATTCAGGTCTGTCACATGCGCATACGCGCTATGGTCGTCTGCAGCTGTCACCTGTGCGGCATTGCTGACCGCTACATTGCAGCGGTAGTAGATAGAGGATTCATTTCCGGCAGTATTTGCCGGTAAAAAATCCGCTTCCGCGGCGCCCTTGGTGAAGATCGCGTAGAGCGCCTCTTGCCCGCTTGCGTCCTCTGCGTACACGCCAACCTCAGTAATGCGGAACCCCGTCGACACGCCCGCATTACTCAGCAGCGCGCCGATTTGTACCGTGTCAGAGCCGAGCGCCGTCACATCCGAGACCGCAAAACGCGCTTTTTCTGCCGCAAGCCCCGTGAGCGCGCTCAGGTCCTCGCTCGCAGCATGCTCGCCGGATCCGGCACGCACGGATGTAAATTTCACTCGCGGGATTGTCCCCGCCTGCGCAGCGGCGATAATACCGAGTCCCGCTGCCGTGATTGCATTTCTCTCTGCCATTATGTGCCCCCTCTCCGCGCAGTCCCGAGTACGACCACCTTATCCGCGCCGAGAATCGCGCCCGCAAAAAATGCCGTGTGCGTCTCATCAGCGTCATAGATCTTCGATACAAAGCGCCCTGTGAGCGGCACAAGCTCGCCGAGAAGCTTGGTGGCTTGGTCGATGTCCAGTCCGGCGCGTTTGACGGCCTGCATAGGAAAGCGCTCAATCCGATAGGAAAAAGGCTCCTCTGCCTCGGAAATTTTGAGCTCATCCGGAGAGCAGCCGAAAATCGAGAGCGCCATCGCATAGACGGACTCATAGTCCGCCCGGAGATTTTTAAGCGCTCTTGCCTGTAAAATCAGCATGCGGTATGCAGCATCGCTCATGCGCCCGCGCTGTACCTTGTACACCCGCCCGAAAACGTCGAGCGCCGAGCCCTCGGCGCTTTCGATATCGCTCGCGGAGCGGATGCTCTCAAGGTCCTTTGCAATGTCCTCTTTGGCGCTCCGTGCCATTTCGAGGATTTTCCAGCTGTTGCTTACATTCCGCTTGTCGTAGCAGTCCGGCAGGCGGTTGATTTTATTTTTCAGGTCCATATCATCCTCCGCTTGCCGACGTCGTGATCGTGACGTGCGCAGTGTCCGTCTGCGCGATCTGGTGCGCTTCGAGCGCAATGGTCTGCCCGCCTCTACCGCCGCGCTTTGAGATTTCCACGGCATCCACATTCACGAGTCCCGGAATGCCCTTAAGGCTCGTGTACACGCCGTTCCCATAGATTGTGCGTCCGGCCGGAAGACTGTTGATATACGCAGCGACCGCATCCTTTGCAGCCACCTCAGAGCCCTCTGTCCAGAGGCCATCTGTATAGATTGTGAGTCTCACCTCGACCGGTACCATCTCCATCCAGCGGAAAGCGATCTCGTGCAACCCGCCCCACTGGTCTCTGACCTGCTCACGCGTGTCGCCATAGGTCTTAGCCCCGAAGGGCTTGCTTTTGAAAATGGCAGCGGCGATGTCATTCGCCCTGGCATGATCTGCGAGCACGGACACGCGGAACGACTTTGCCGGAAGTCTGGACTCTTTTTGCTCCTGCATTGTGTCATTGCTCTCAATCTGCACCTGTGTGACGCTCTGCACCTGATAGACAGCAGCCATGACCGCGCTATAAGTTCCGGAGCCGGTCGAGGAAAGCGCGGCCTCGTACTTTCTCCGCGCCGATGCGTCGCTCTCCGGATCCGTGCCGGGCACCGTGAGGCGTGAGCCGCTCACTCCGGTCAGCACGGCGCTTGAGTAGTAGGTGGTCGTAATCGCGCCGTCAGCGATGTTTCCGACCCTCCCGCGCGTATCGCACTCCACCTCAGTCTCCGCGCTGCCGCCTGTCAGCGTGACGCTGTTAATGGTGTGAAAGACCAAGGTCTTGTCTGCCGTCGCGACCTTCGTACCGGCCGGGACGCGCACGCCCGGAGAGCCGGTAAGCGTCACGCTATGCCGTGCAGGGCTTCCGACCGATATTGTCACGCCGAGGTTCGCGCAGAGCTTCCGGAGCGCCGCACCGGATGCCGTGAGATAGCAGAACGACTGGTAAATGTCTTCCATCTCTTCTCCGATGTCGCGCTTGTCCTCGCAATTTAGGCGGATGTACTTGCCGAGCGGCGTGCTCTCGCTTGTGTCAATGTTCTCTCCGAAAAGCTGCCGCGCGAGCTCGATGTCGCGCTTAAGCCACTCCGCGTAGGTTAGCCTGTGATACCCTTCCCTTGTAAAAGGCATTATTCACCCCCTTCCACCTCGAGCGGCACGTCAAAATCTTTGCCGTGAGCTCGGACGGTCGCCATGATTACCGCGTGCCGAGAGGCGCTATCTACATGCAGCGAAAAGTCCGCGAGCTCCGCTTCGCGGTCGACCGCTTCCAGCGCTTCCTCAAGCTCCAGACGGATGCTGTCCTCATCCGGATTTTTCCTGAGGATCTCCGAAAAGCGAATTCCCTCACGCGGATTTAAGGACCACTCGCCGCGGTTTGTAGACCATACGGCCTGAAGCTTCTCCGCGAGAAGCGCTTCGTCTCGCGCCATTTGCACTGTATTGTCCTCTATCCGGAGGTCATACGGCGCTGTATCTGTCAGCGAAAAGCTAATCAATCTATGCCTCCTTTCAGAAAATTGCGGCTATCACCGCGTCGCCCATCTGGTGGTGCATATCGCCCACGCGCGACACGCTGCCGCCGCGCCATGAGTCACCGAGCACATGCTCTGTGCATACGCAGAGCACGATATCGCCCGCTTCGGGCGGCGTGAGCTTTGTCCAGTGCGTAGGACCGTCTGCCGTCGCCTCAGTGACGGTCTCGGCCTTCCGGACGCTTCGCGGTATCGGCACGCCCTCCAGCGGCACAGCAGGCGCGCCAGAGGGGCTGTAAAGCGGCTGCACGGTCGCGGTCGTGCCGTCCGACGCAAGGACTTTTGCCGTAAAGGCTGTGTGTAATCCCTCTCCGGAGCGGCTTAAAATGCCGCTAAGATTTGACTGAATTGACATTTACCCCTCCACGCGAATCGCTTTGATTTCTGTGACCATCTGCTCATCATTTTTCGTGTGCTTGCCCTCCAGCACCTTAAATCGTCCGGAGATTGCCCTGGACGAAATCTGCACCGTGCAGCCGGTGTAAATCCTGTGCTGAAAAAGCATCTTTGCGGAGATCCCGAAAACTGCATCGGTAAAGGCCGCCGCGCTTTCGTCCGGCGCAGCCGCGCCGCTCTCCTCCGGTTTATCCTCTGAAATCGCAGCGGATTTTATGCCGGCACTTTCTCCGGAGCTGCTCCCGACGGAGAGCGAATTCTTCGTGAGCCGAACATCCTTTATTTCAGACCACGGCTCCACGGACAGCAAGCCGCTCCCAGCGCCCAGGTCAAAATATCCTTCGGAAATCGCAGATTCTATCGGGCACACATACACCGCGGATTTACATATCCACGCCTTCACACCGCAAGCGGACGCCATTTTGCTGATTGCATCCATGAGCGAGCCCGTGACTTTAATCGGCGAGGCAAAAACATAGTCCCGCGCGGGCTGAAAAACTGCGGTCGGGATCCCGAGCCGAGCGATTAGGTCTTGTAAAATCACGGTCGCAGAGGTATTCGCACCAAAAGCAATGTCCTGCAGCTCCTGATCAGCTGCACCTCTGTAGTCCGTGACCGTGAGCTCTGTCACATAGTCGAGCCCGTCCCAGTAGCTCCGCACGGCCTTAATCTTTCCGGAAAGCACCTCTCCGACGGAGTCGCGCTTATACCCCGCGGTTATCTTCACAGGGCTCCCGACCTGCAGGCGTGCAAGGGTTGACACCGAAAGATTGAAAATCGTTATAACGCTTTCGTTTACCTCGGTGTCGCTGTCAAAAGGAATTTCGAAATGGACGTCGTAGCCCGCATCGGATGAGAGCGTAGTCGCGCCGATCGCGACCGAGACAGACTGTCCAAAAAGCCCCTTGGCTGCGTCTTGCCCTACCGCAGCGCCCATCATGCGGACCGCTTTTGCGAGCTCTGACTGCGGTGTGCGCCTGCGCGGCGCGCTAAGTCCTACCTTGCTGCCGCTCATCGAAGTGCCTCTTTCCCATTGTCAATCCAGAGGAAAACTTCTTTGCCGAAGGTCTCCCAGGTCACTTTGTCCACGCTGCCGGTCAGGTCGAGCGGGATAATGTCTACCGCAGGATAAGACCCATCGCCGAGCCATACGGACGCAAAGAGCGGCTTTCCGTAGACGATTTTCTCGTTGTACACGACCACCTTGCCGCGGCGTGACAGCGTCGCCGTGAAGAAATCGTGCAACGCATTGTAGTCAAATCGGATCCTAAAAATCTCTCCCGCGAGCTCAATTTGCATCTCGCACGGGATGCTGCTTTTATCGACTATGAGCCTATCAGGTACCGTCATATCAGCCTCCCATCTTGAGCCGCGCGCCGACTTTCAGTGTCCGGAAATCCCCGCGCTTTGAAAAAGCCTCGGGGTTTGCAGCCATGATATCCTCACAGCTTTTTCCCTCGCTCCGGTACGGACCGTTTACCAGAGAGTAAATAGTGTCTCCGGGCTTTACTGTGTGATACCGCGCGCCGCTATCGTTCACCTCGACCGACTGCATGCCGAGGCTTACCGTCTCTCTTGCTTCGCGCGGCACATCCGCAGCTGCCACATACGCGGGGGCGGCAATGCGGATACGCTTTAGGCTAAGCGAAAATTTACAGCCGCCGGAGACATCCGCCGCGAAGCTCGGCGAAAAGTTCTGGATAATGCAGCTCCGGAGCGTCTGACTGCCCGCATACCGGAGTAGCTCCCCTGACCGCTCCCAGCTTTTTATAGTCGAGATGATGCTCTGATACTGTCTGCCTACAATCTCTCCGGAGACGGTGAGCTCTTCGGGCTCCGCTTTCACATGGTCCGTGATGTCGGCGCCCTGCTCTACCGCATGAGACGAAGCGGAGGCCGCCTGCGCGGTCTCCTCTGTCTCGACAAAGAGGTAGACCTTATGTGAACCGATTAAATATGCCACTCTCTACCTCCTCACCCAAATGCGTAACCAGAGGAGCGGTTAAGCCCCTCAAAGGTTCTGTTCATAGCGTCGCGGATCCAGCCCTCGACCTTGCGCCGGTTTGTATCCGTCGCCGACGCGCCGTTCATATTGAGCGTGAAGCTCGGCGAATAGCTGCTATTCGTGGTCGTGTTTCGCACCGTTCGCCCCGCAGCCACCGATCGCGGAGACATCTCGCCTCTCACGGCGGCGGTGACATGCTGCGCGGCTGCGCTCACCTGTCCCGCAGAACGGTCGAGGCCCTTCACGAATCCCGCGCCGGTCATCTCGCCCGACCACTGCATCACACGGGACGGGCTGTGAATGTCAAGAGATGCGTTGATCGTGCTCTTGACTGCGGTCGCGATGCTCTGCGCTCTCGCAAGGATTAGCCCCTGCGACTGCATGAGGCCATTCGCAAAGCCGAGCCCGGCATTCATGCCGGAGGCGGTGAGGTCGACCGCAGCAAAGGGCTCCTTGACCGCCGAATCGACGACGGTCTGCGTCGTGCTCTGCAGAGTAGGCGTGTAGCCGGAGATGCTCTGATCAAGACTGCCAAGCATATCCTGCCCAGTCACGTCCGGCTGATACGCTGCAAGACTCTCATCAATGCCCGCAAGCATGTCCGCGCTGATGGTCTCTGCCTGCGGTGCTGCATCGGCCATGGCTGCAAGACTGCTCTGCATGGCATCCTGCGCCGCCGCTTGCGCGGCTGTCGCGCCGTCTGTGATGCCGCTTGCGACACCCTCGGCCACCTGCTGCCCCGCTGCCTGACTCTCGCCGCGCATGTCTGCTACACCCTCTTTGACGCCATCGACGATAGACTTGACGGCGGTCTTTGCGAGGTCCCAGAGAAGCCCCGGCAAATTCGTGAGGATGCTGCGGAGGCCATCGAGAAGCGTCTTGCCAAGCTCCGGAAGATTGCCAATGACTCCCCGAATCAGGTTTTTTACGACCTCGCCGCCCGCTTTGATCACGCTCGGCACGGCCGCGCCGATGCCCTGAAACATCCCGGCAATTAAGTGAAGACCCGCCCTAATCATCTGCGGGATGCCCTGCGCTGCTCCGGAGACAAGCGCTCCGACAGCCGCAACGCCCTTCGTGATGAGCTGCGGCAGCGCCGACGCGACGCCCGACACCATGCCGGTTAGCATCTGCACGCCGCTCTCACCGACCTGCGGCAGCACCGAGGTTACACCAGAGATAAAGCTCCCGATAGCCTCAAGGCCTGTCTGCAGCATCGCCGGAAGCGAGGTCTTCGCAAAGGCCGCGACGCGCGGCAGAATATCCCGCGCAGCGGCAGCGGCTCTGGTCGGCAGCTCAGTCAGCATGCGCTGCATGGCCGTGGTGAGCTTCGGCAGCACTTCGGTCTGCAGCATCTTCGCGGCCTTTACAAGTACCTTCGGAAGTGCCGCCGCAATCTGCTCAACGCGCGGCAGGATGTTCTTAAAGACCGTTCCCGCAGCGTCTGCGACATCCGTGAAAAGCTGCCCCAAATCCGCGTTTTCGTCGGCAAGCCCCGCAATCAGATTCGAGTACGCGCCCTTCATCATGCCGATGGATCCGGAAATCGTGCTTGCCGCCTCTGCCTGTGTCGTGCCTGCGATGCCCATTTGTGTCTGTACATCGTGGATTGCAGAGACGATATCCGCATAGTTTTTAATCTGGTAATCGGTATTTTTGCCCTGCGCCTTATTCAGGCGGTTTGCATCATCGAGTAAGCGCTGCATCTCGGACTGCGTACCGCCATAGCCGAGCTTCAGGTTGTCGAGCATCGTGAAATTCTGCTTGGCAAAACCGTTGTACGCGTTCTGGATGCTTTCAATGTCAGAGCCCATTTTGTTGGCATTATCCGACATGTCGACAATCGCGGTCTTTGCCATCTGAGCGGCCTTTACCGTGTCTCCGCCGAGCGAATTCGTGAGGGACGCCGCGAAGCTTGTCGCCGTCTCCATGTACTCATTCGCGGAGAGCCCTGCCTCTCGGTACGCGGTCTTAGCATCCTGCAAGACCTGATTTGCACCGGCGGACCCTATGCCGCCGTATAGCGTCTCTACGCCGCCCTTAAGCTGCTCAGTGTCCGCATAGGCAGAGAGCGCCTGCTTCCCGATAAAAGCGACGCCCGCACCGACAGCAGCCACACCGGCGATAGCAGCCTTAAAGCTGATTCCGGCGAGCTTTTTAAGGCCGTTTGCCGCAAGCAGCCCGAGCTTCTTCGTGGCACTTACGGCCGCCTTTGCAATGCCCTTGATTCCGGATACGATGCCGTGAAGGATATTTCTCGGCAGGTTTACGACAAAATTCTTCGCGCCGGAGGCAAGACCCCGCATTTTATTCGCTGCCGCTGCGATTGCATTTCGCGGCAGACTCGTGACGAAATTCTTCGCGGACTGCGCAGCAGATTTAAGAGAAGCGCCAAGCTTTTTGGTTTCACCGGTAGAGCTTCGCACAGCGTCGTTTGTCGCCTTCGTCGCCGCTTTCGCGGAGGAGAGCAAATCGCGCATGCTCTTGTCGACATCGCCAAGCGGATTTTTCGGGACGTCAAATGTGATTTTGACTACATCCTCGCGTACTACTGACATTTACTCTCCTTCCTGCGCCTTGTTCATGAGGTCGATGTAATGATCCAGCGCTGCATTCGCCTCAGTGATTTCATTCGGTGTGAGGCGGCAGAATACCGTCTCATAGTCCATGTGTCCGTCAAAAATGAGCCGCCAGTACGCCCAGTTATCTCTTGCCCTTTGCCGGAGCTGCCTGCGGGTCCTCGGCGTTTCGAAATCGCCCGCGCATGACATCCGCGACGAATCTCACGACCCCGGTGAGCTCCTCCTCGGTGTCGAAATCGTCCGGAGTAAGCCCCGACGGCTCCAAAAGTCCGCGTTTCAAGACGTTCTTCGAGTACCGGGCAGTGGACGTAGTGTCCGTGCCCGGAATGTAAGAATCGTCGATGCACTCCTGCCAAGCGCTTAAGCCGTTAAACTGCGCGACATAGGTCACGCCGTTGATTTCCTGAGTTCTCTGGTAAAATTTAGCCATTTACGCCTCCTTATCGGTCCGTATAGTCGAGGACCTGCACCTCAAAGCTCCGGTCGCCGAGCTTCTTACCGACTTTGTTGTCCGCGCTCTTCTTGAGAAAAGCCTTCGTGCCGCCAATCTTCTCATTGGTGGACTTATTGACCACCCAGATGCCGAAAAGCTCCGTGGAATCCGCGAGCCGCTTAAGCGGCGGCAACTGCGGGCTCTGCGCCTGCACGGAGAATTTAATAGTGCCAAGCTGATTGCGGGAGCGGTTCACGACCACATCGCCCTGTGCGCCCACTACGGCCTCCGCGCCGTTCTCATCCTTCGAGCACTCCACATCGTCCTCACCGGTGCAGGTGATGGCAAAAGTGCCGTAGCTCTTCGTGCTGAGGGTGATAGATACATCATTCGGGTCAAACTCGTATGCGTGCATTCTCGTAGTCTCCTTTCGTTAGATGGTCACCGTGCCGTTAATCTCGGCGGTGTGAATCGCGCCTGCGAGAGTAAAGGTGAAGCGCCCGAGCGCGTAGCTGCGTTCCTTGCGGTCTGCCGCCTTCGTAGCGTCTACGCCGCCGAATTCAGTCGCATAGAGCGCCTCTCCCGCAGCGTTATGCGCGATCATGCCCATGTTGTCCGCCTGCTTAAGCACATTTGCGGTCACGCCCTCCAGCATGCCAATGCCGCGGTTGTCGTACGGCAGCTTCGGCGAGCCATTCAAGAGCTTCTGTGCGCCGGTCTCGATTCCCTGGACAATCCAGTCGAAAGAATCGACGATATCCAGGTACTCACCGGATGCGGCCTTGCCCTCCGTGGTCACAAGGTCACCGGCCTTCCGCGCGATGGTATACGCGCAAGTGCCGCCGCTTCCGCTGCCGGTCGAGAGCGAGAGGATCTCTTCCTCGGTGCGCTCTGCATCCGGCTCAATGCCCTGCAAGATAGTGTTCTTGTAGGTGAAACTGCCCGCGCCCATGCCTGCAGTTGCGCCGACAAGCGCCGCTGCAAGCTTCTGCCCGTCGGAGTGCACGCCAATCATCGTGCGCTCGCGCTTTGCATATGCTGCGAGGCCGTCCGTCGCGTTGAGGACGGGGAAGTAGATTAAGTCTCTTCTGCCCTCCACGTATGCGGACACATCGACGGCCTTATCCTCGCCGCCGAGCACTGCGACCACCTGTCGCACACCGGTCAGCTTCTTCAGCGCATCCACCGCGCCTTCCGTGGTCTGGATGAGCGCGACACGGCGCGGCGCGTTGTCCTGTGCCTTCATGAGCACGAAGAGCTTGTACGCCTCGCTGCCCTCGGCAAAGCCCGCGAGCTTTACCTCGCTTGCGGTCGCGCACTCGTGATACGCGACTGCGCTGTCAGCGTGACTCACAAGAATCAGCGGAATGCCGAAGCCGTCGGTGCCCGCGCCGCTCGTGAGCTTAATCTTTACATTGACATCAAGTGCCATTTAGTTCTCCTTTCTCTGAATCTCCGCGGTCTGGATGCGCTCTCCGGTACTCGGCAGCACATTCATCGCGGAAAATCGCACATCAAAGCCTTTCCGGAATTCATACTCAATCGTGATCATGCTGTCCCGCTGGTTGATATCCATCACCTCAAGCGGCGCAATGCCCTGCTCCTTGAGGTAGGCTCTTCCGGAAACGCGGAACCAGTCTGAGAGCGCCTGCGCTTTCTCCCAGCAGAGCGCGTCATTGTCGGCCTGCACCGTCCAAGACACTGTGACAACAGCCGGCTTAAATTCCTCCGTCTCTGTCCGCCCGTAGCTTCCGCCGCTCTCGGCGATTGACGTAATCGAAAAACTCGCGTACGGATACGGCGGAATATGCCCTGTCTGAGTCGCCTTTACAGCGATTAGACCGAGGTCTTTTTTGATGCCGTCGCAGATTGCTTTGTTGAATTCCTGAATTCCTTTTTTAAGCATCGAAACTGTCCACCCTTTTCAGCGTGTAGCGATTCACATCCGCGTAGTCCTCGGCGAACAGCTCTGCGCCCTCGACCTTGTAGGTCTTGCCCTTATGCGCCACATAGTAGGTGCAAGCCGTGTCGTCGAGGTCGATGCTGTCGTCAGCCTTCCGGATATAAAAATCGCGGTCGCTTGTCGTAAGCGCGCCGCCGGATTGATAAATTTTTCCCTGTGAGAGCGGGACGATTGCAGCATTCACTGCCGTTCTCTCCGGCTCTCCGCGCACATACTCGCCACCCTCATAGCCTCCGCCTCGCAGGGCTACGATTTCACAGGCGACAGCGTACTTTTTCACAAGGTCTGCAAAGTGAAACACGCCTACTCCTTTCTGTATTCGATTGCCGCGATCATACTGCCGGTATCCACCAGCGGGTTCGAGCTGCCCTTCTGCTCGACCGTAAAGGGATGATTCGGCGGCGCTGACAGGTCGCGGGCATACTGCTGTATCAGTCCGCGGGCTGTCATTCCGACATCGTCAAGGAGCACTTCCGCGGTGAAACGCCCCGCAGCAAGCTCGCCTATGTCTCTGTCTACAATCGCTTTGATTTCTGCGCTCTTAGCGTCAAATCCCGCACGCAAAAAGGACCGCTCCGGAATCACGATTACTGTCGTAGTCGCTTTCAGGTGCAGTCCTTTTCGTGCAAGGAATTTTCGCATTTTTTCGGTTACCGGTATCCGGCAACCGTACTCATGAATGCCAGCAATGTACGCCTGCTCGCCGTCAAAAACGCCGATTGACACCGACCGGCCGGAGAGCGCATTCACATTCTCGATAATGTCAGGCAAAAGATTGAATTTCGTCTCATAGGTTACCGCCATTACACCCACCTTGACCGCGGCATGGAAATCTTTACGCCGCCGGTGTAATGCCCACGCAGCAGCTGCCGGATGAGGAGCATAAGCGCGCCGCTCATGTCGCTTGCGACCGCGTAGCTTTTGGACATCCCGCCGATTGACTCGGAACTGACACCGGACAGAGTACCGCCGGAGTTCATGATCTCCATGAATTTCAGGATAAAAAGCCGCGCAGAGGGCGGCAGCGCCGCCACCACCTCTGTAATGCTGCCATCGGTTATCCGGAAATCCGTGTTGTCGCTGAGCCAGTCGAGCGCAGCAGCAAAATCCAGCTCTCTGCCTTCTGCGAGGTCGCCTTTTTGGTAGCCCATCGCCTCAATATTTGCCGCTGTAAGCTGAATCATCCCTTTGCCTTACCCTTCTTCTTGCCTGCCTGTGCCGTGGTCTGCTCTGCGGTCTGCTGCTCTACCTGACTCCCGGCCTCAGCCTCCGCAGCCGCGCGGCGTGCGGCAGCCTGTCGCCGCCGCAGGTTGAAAAATGTCGCGCTCATGGCTCACCTCAAATCTTGTGGCGAAGGCACACAATCGGGACGTTCTTTGCGTCCTTCACCAGCTGCCAGTTGCTTGCCGTCGCAAGGTCACCGTTCGTCGCGTACGCCTTCGACGGGGTGCCCGTGAAAGAAACGCCGTTCGGATGCAGCACGAACGCCTTTCTGTTGATGAGGAAATCCTCGGCCTTGAGCTTGTCGCGATCGGTCTCAGTCGAAATAAGGCCGCTCGGCGCGCCGCTGTCTCTCGTAAATGCCCCTGCGCCGATGAGGTAGGTGTCGTACACACCAGAGTTCACCGGCAGCGAGTCGTCCACAATCACGCGATAGCCGAGGTAGGTCTCAATCTTCACCTTGAGGTCGCTCGAATACTCCGTCTCAATCTTCTGCTGCTTCTGCAGCTTCGTATAGGTCGCGGAGTGCATAGCGACCGCGGTGATCTTGTCGTACGCGTCGCCCATCAGGTTCTTCGCGTCAAGCGTTGCGTCCACGCCAATCATGGCAGCGGCGCCGGACTGCGTCGAGATGTCCAGCATGTGATTCGTGGCCAGCACACCGGACGCACCGAAAAGACCCTTGAGCACGTTGATAAAGATAGCCTGCTCTCTCTCAAGCCACCAGTCCGAGACCATGTTCATGATCGCCGCCATCGGGTCGGAACCACCCTTCACGCGTGCAAGGTCGGTCGCGCCCCACGCCTTCTGTCTGATCAGAAGCGTAGCGCGCTCGTTTCCCGTCTGCACACCGTCCGGAGTGAGCGCATCCTCGCCGAAAATCTCATCGTCTCCGGAGAGCGGCTTGTAGAACGGCAACGTGATCATGTTGCCGCCCAGCGGGGTGCCGTTAATCACCTGCGCAACCCGCGCATCCGGGGCCGCGACACCGGACTGCACAAGTGCGGACTTCTCCGTGGTTCGCTCGTTCACATAGCTCGTAAACTTCTCCGGTACGATTACCATGTCTGCAAACTTCGTAAGTGCCATTTATCTTTTCTCCCTTCGTTAGGTGGCGTCAGCCGCTGCCATGAGAGCCTTTGCTCTCTCGGGGTCTGTCGCCAAAATTTCCATCTGCTTCGAGTAATTGATGCTTCCTTTCGCCCAGGGGTTGCCCTTGGTGTCCACCGCGCTGCCGCCCTTTCTCGGCTCGCCGCCTCCGTTCTGGAAGCGCGCCTTTACCTTATCGGCGACAAGCTTGTCGATGAGATCCGCGAAGGATTTGACACGCGCTTTCGTGTCGTCTTCATCCGCGCCGAGCACCAAAGAGACGATATCGTCCGCGATGTCAAGGCCTGCGGCTTTCAGCTCCTGCGCTGCGAGGTAGCGGTTTTTCATTTCCGCGAACTCTTTCTGCTGCGCCGCGAGCTTGTCTGCCGCTTCCTTCCGCTCGAGCTCCTTCCGCTCATCCTCGGTAAGCTTCGCTTTCTTGAGCTCTTCCAGGGCAGCTTTCAGCTCTTCGTACTGCCGCTTGCTGTCCTCGAGCTCTTTTTTCTTTGCGTTGCCGACACGGTTCGCCGCGCGGTCCCGCTCCGACTGCAGCATCTTCTCGACAGCTGCCCGCGTCTTCTCATCAAGTCCCGCGAGCGGGTCCTCCGGATCCGGTTCTCCGGTGTCATCCTCACAGGTCGGCAGGAGCTCCTTATACTCCTCCTCAGTGACCGCTCCGCTCTTCAAAAGCTCCTCCAGTTTCGTCTTCTTCATACTGCTCCTCTCTGAGTGCTATCTTCGATAGCCCACTTGTGTTTTTCGGAGTGCGCGCCTCTTTCCCACCTTCCGGAGTGTCCGCTGGTGCGCCCACCAGTGCATCAAAAAAGCACAGCCGTTATGACTGTGCTTGTGTTGCTGTTATTCAGTTGATTCGGTCGAAGAAACCGATAAGCTATGCGAAAATTATCTATCGTAGCTCCAGCCATACGTGTCTTCGAATGCTTTTCGGTAGTTCTCTTCGAATATCGCATTGTACCGTTCCAAAGCGCCTTTTGCCCTTTGAGGCGCATCTTCTCGTAGCCTTCCCTTTTCCAAGTAGGGCATAAAGATGCTCTCTAGACGAATCTCTTCATCGGTTTTTCTAAGAACCATCCCTATCCTCCTTCTTCCACCACAACGCCTTTGTTCTCTGCATAGCCTCATACTCCGCTTCAACTTCTTCGAAGCGATTTTGTTGAAAAGTCCTCCACGCATACACGCTGATGTCCATCACGTTTTCTTCAGTGATCCCTAATTTTTTGATTCTTTTCTCGCATTTTTGCCGCAACCATTTGAGGTAATCCTTATAATTTTTGTCTGTGATGACCGGCCAGCCTTCGTGCCGTGCCTCATAATCCTGCTTCAAGTGCCACATCTCATGTATTTCAGTATAGCACCTTTCACTGGGCGGTGCATCTAAAATCGCCGGGACGTATCGCACTGTCTTCAGTACTGAGTTATAGCTGCCCCACGCAGTGGTCAGCTCCTCCGGAGAAACTATTATGACAGCTGGAATCTCTGTGAGCGGGATCCCAAGTTCGCGCATTGCGTCTCTGGTATTCTGAACAATCGTATGCAGCGCCTTAGGCTTTATTTTTTCCACTTTCTCTGAAACATACACCGGCGTGTCATACGTAACGATTCGGCGGGCAACCACATTTCGAAATTCTCGCGTCTCGCCGCGCTCAACCTTACCATAGTTCCGTTCCTGGACGCTGTCCCCACTAAAAACTCTTGTCTCTTTCTCCATCCGGTAGGTCAAAAAGCAGCGGCAGTTGATATCCTCCCCCGCGACACCCATTTTGCCAGGCGCGGGACCGCTTGCGCCGGAGGGAAGCTTAAAATCCTCATCGAGCGGGATCTCTACGCCGTCCATTGCAGCGTGATTGTAAAAGCCAGGTTTACCGCTCTTCCACCCGTGCTTTGTCTTGTATCTGCGGTTCGGCCGGACGCGCTCATCCTTCATGGTATTCCAGCGCTTCAGCATCTGGTAACCCGCAAGAGCGGCTTTCTCCTGCAGCGCTGCTGCTGCGTCGCTGTTACCGGCCTCTCTGACTCTGTGCGCCTCAGTCCTCGCAATGCGGACAGCCTTGCCGTAGTATCCGCCTGCGCCGTCTGCGCCCGCAAGGGTCTCTGCTATGCGCCGCGTCATCGTATCGTAGCGGTCACCCTGACTTAATCCCACGCCGACCGATTGCTTTATGCCGTAGATGATCTCTCCGCGCTTTTTTTCCAGACGGTCGGCAAGCGTGAGGCCGTTCACGGGGTTGTGCACCGCCTCCGCGATTACCTCCGGAGCGACCGCGCGGATTGTCTGGAGGCTCTCCTGCAAAGCATCATCAGTCGCAGCGCGCTGCACCGCTGACACCATGCCGTCATAGCATTTTGCGTAGCTCTCTTTGGCAAGCTGCTCTATGATACGGCTCTCCTCGAGGGACGCGATGCCGGTACTCCGCATAATCTCTTCTAAGAGCCTTGCGTCCATGCCGTCACGATGCAGCACAGCATAGTCAATCGCGCCCGTTTCCGGATCCGCATACCGCGCATACGATTCAGCGACACGCTCGCCAATCTCCTTCATGAGCTGCCGATAAAGCTTTTTGAGCTCCTTCACGGCGCTCTGCTCTCTGTGCTCTTCGATTCTCCGGACTGTGCTTAGATACCGGTTCAGCGCGTCGCCTGTGCTGCTCATTCAGCTTCACCGCCCTCGGATGGTACATTCATACCCTTTTTGCTTACCGCGCCTTCCTTGGCCGTCTCGTCGCTCTCAGGGGCTTTCCCGAAAAGGTTCAGCGCGTCCTGCTGTCGCTCCTCTTTCAGCGCAAGCAGATAGTCGATATCGTCGACCGCAGAGAGCTGATTGTAGGCAATCTCATCCGGCACGCCTGCATTGATAAGCGCCTGTACGGCCTGCGCCTCCGAGAGCACATCGACCGGGAAATTCCGCTTGTATTCGACATACGCCTGCAGATAGTCGAAGGGAATGCTCTTTTTCATAAAGGCCGAGCCGAGCAGCCGGAACATATAGACGTCCGCGCTATTCATTTTCGCCTCAAATGCGCCGCACTTCGCCTCAAAGGCTGTGAGCTTAAATTTGAGGCTGATGCCGCTTGCAGCATTGAATGTCTCATCATTCAGATTCGGCGTTTTGGAGAAGCGATAAATGTTTCGCTCGAGGCGGTCGAGGTGATGCTCGTTAAAGCTGTCGTTGATGTCCTTCGTGAGGTAGTAAACCCGGTGCGTGCTGTCCGCGTATCCGGGGCTAATCTGCAGCACACCGGCGCGATCCACCTCCGCAAGCTGTGCCTGGGAAAGCTCGCCGATGCCGTCAAGGACCTGCAGCGCGTGAGTGTTGCCCTCCGCGTCATTCGCGTTGTCCGAGACGGTCTTGTCGTACTCATCGATGAGCGCCATGACGCGCTCCGCGCTGCTGAGCATCTCGCCATTCAGCGGGATTGCCTGGAGCGGGCAGAAATCGAAGAGATGCTCTTCCTCTCCGGAGCGCAGGAAATTACCGAGAGCGCCCTCAAAGTGATGCACGCTGTGCCCGTCGTAGGCGTCCGCGTGCCACACCTTTGCGCCGGAGATGCCTGTGGTTGCGTAGTACCGGACAGCGTAGTCAGGCTCTTGAATCTTGTCCCGCGCCAGCACGATAGTCTCATACGGCGGCACAACCATCACGCGCTCATCACCGTGCCGGTCAATGTAAAAAAGCCTTCCGGCATAGCCGCACACGGAAGCGAACTTTGTAACTTCAAGGTTTACATCGTACATATTGTTCCGCGTGACGAATTCCGAGAGCGCCTTTTTCGCTGCCTCAACGGCAGTCTCTCCGCCGGTCGCGCTCTCCGCGCTCTCATCCTCTGCATAGCTGTAGGATGCAGCCTTTCCTGCAAAATAGCCGACCATCACGTCATTGATTTCGCCGAAAAAGTCATTGTTGACCTTGTTATTCAGCTGCGGGACCGCATTGCCGCTGCCGTCCTTCAGCCCGTCCGAGAAGCGCGGAATGCGCGAAAAAATAGGCACCTTGTCCTCATAGCATTTATACCGCTCGTATAAATCCTTCGTGCGACAGCGATTCAGCTGATGCGCATTGATGATGCGGTTTACGATGTCATCCGTAAAGCCGTTTTCGTCGATATAGTCGATGTACTCGCTGTAATCGGGATAATCGTCCGTTCTCCTCATAATCTTGCCTTTCCGGGCTCCGCCCTTGCGCCGCCGTATAGCACGCCGATTCCGTATCGCATGGAGTCCATGCCGTGTGAAAATTCGTGGTCGGGCTTATCTGTCGGCTGCCCGTCGCGGCCTTTTGCCCAGCAGTAATTGTCAATTTCCTTTTTGAACTCCGTGCATTTCGGATGCACGACAATCTGAAAATTCTGAATGAATTGAATGCCGTGATTCACACTGTCGCGGCCTTTCAGCGACGGCTCGGCCTTGAGGCCGAGCTGCCTAAGCTCCGCAATGGATTTCGGCTCCGCGCTGTCGCAGACGATACGCTGCCCGCCGTAGCCCTTTTCGATAATTGCCTTTGCAATTTCCTGATTCGTCGCTCCGGAGCGGTACCACTCATCGAAAACATAGATTTTCTTCTCCGCGTCATCGACCAGCTCACAGACAAAAGCATTCGGGTCCGTAAAGCCGAAGTCGAGATTGAACGCCGATTTCATGCCGGGTTTTGCCCGCAGCGCGTCAATGTCGAAATCTTCGTACACGACATTCGTGTAAATCAGGCCTTCCGCGATTCCCCAATCGCCATCTCCCTCAATGCGGTAGCGGCGCGGATTTTGTTCCTTCATCTTCCGGAAAATCGCGCGGTCAGCCTCGTCGAGCCACTCGTTGCATTTCCAAGTCGTGGTTTTCGTGAAGACCTCGTCGTCCGGCGCGTCAAAGAACCGCTTTTTAAGCCAGCTCGTAGCACTCCAAGGGTTAAAGGTCAGCGTGATTTGCTTAAAATAGCCCTCCGGCACCTCGCCTCTAATGGACATGTCGAGTTTGTTAAAATCGTCCTCGTTTGCGAGCTCATAGGCCTCTTCGATCCACACAAAACAGAGGGTTCCGTAGTCGACCGAAATCGATGTGATTTTCAGGCCGTCGTCCAGTCCGCGAAAAAGGATTTTCTGCCCGGTGGAGCGGCGCGTAATCTGCATCGGCGATACCGTGCAATCAAAATACGCATCTACTCCGAGGCGGTGTATTGCCCATTTGAGGTCAGAGAACACAGAATCGCGCAGCGTATTTGAGTACCGGCGCACGCAAAGGGCATTGCTTTCCGGATACTGGAAAAGCCGGAAAATCAAATTAAGCGCCGCCGTCTTGCTTTTCTTGGATCCACGGGACCCTTTGCACACACGGTAACGCTTTTTTGTTTTCCAAAAATCCGCGTAGCCGGTGCCCACAAGCTCCTGCAAAGATAGTCGCGTCAGGGGCACCGCCTCCTTTCATGCACTAAAAAAGAGCGGTCATACTGCGATGTCCGCTCCGGTGTCCGGATTCTCTGTGTCTTTTGTTGCGTCCCAGCGGCCTTCACCGTCTACGTAGTAGTAATACGGCGCTCCGCCGACCGAGGGCTGCGCGCCGCGCACATAGGCGTCTTTCGCCATCAGCCCTGTCTTTGTTAAGTAGTACTGTGCGCCCCGATACTCAAGCCACTGGCCGGATAGCATACCGCCGTCTCCGGCGAGGTAGTACCAGCCCGCTGCATCCTGAAACCAGGAATCGCGGATTAAATTCCCAGCGTTGTCAAATACATACCAGCGACCGCCGATGTACTTCCACTTTCCGGCGACAAGCGCGCCGTTTTCGTCGATGTACTGCCACGCGCTTCCCCTCTGCTGCCAGCCGGTATGCGCGCTTTCTCGATGCTTCGCGCAAGCGGTGTAGGCGCACCAGCTCACATACTCAGCGCACCAATAGACGCCATTCATGCCGTACCAGGCCCCGTATTTCGTAAAATTCTGGTCGCCAGGATTGCCGGTCTTGCTTTCCAGCTGAGAGGCGCTTGCCTTTTCGACGTAGCCGACCTCTCCGAGCGCGACCGCGATAAGCTCCTCCGCCGTGCAGGTGTCTGCACCATAGCGCGGGCGGCCGAAACCGTCGATGAGGTGACCGTTGCCGACCTCAGAGGGCGAGAAAACGTAGGTTTTCACCGCAACGCACCCGCCGTCGCGCGAAAAATATTTGCCCGCAGCGGTGTTCCCCTCTGCGGCCGCCATCCGGATCCTGCCGAACGGGAGTTTTTCGACCTTGACCGCGACGCCCACATGCGCGACGCGCTTCTTTTTCACGCTGTAGTAGTAGACCCAGTCTCCGGGGAGCGGGTCTTTGTAGTATCTTCCTGCGCGGACGAAATAGGCCTTGCCGTCCACAGTAAAAGAGGTGTAGCCCCCGCACAAAAGTTTTTGTCCTGCTTGATAAGAATTCATGCTGCCTCCTACTCTTTCAGGTCATCCACGATAACCACCGCGTCCATAGTGACGTCCACATTCTCTTTGAAAATTCCGTACCGTTTGCCGAGAAGCCAGGCAGCTTTCAGCCGGTCTTTCGCGGCTACATCAATCGCTGTGATGTCCTGCATGCCGTCGCCGATCAGCTGGAGCGTCTGCTCGCGCTGCTCGCCGCGCATGACAGAGGTGAGATACTCTAAGACCTCTTGCGCGTCCGCAACCTTTGCGGAGTGCAGCTCATCCAGCAGCTTTTTCAGATACGCTTGTACCTGAGGGTTCTTCATGAGGGTGGTGCTTACCACCGTAGCGCTCCGCTTCGAGTATCCTGCGCGGATAGCCGCCTGCGACGCATTACCGTCAATCAGATACTCTTCACAAAATCTTCGCTGTCGTTCTGTCAGCTTTCTTGGTCCACTCATCGCAAGCTCCTTTCTCTGAAATAAAAAAAAAATCCCCGGCGGGCAGGAGGTCGCCTGTCCATCCCGAGACCAGGCTAGGAGAATCCCGCCGGGAAATAAAAAAGGCGACGGAGTTCCGTCACCTTCTTCACCCTACACTATAACACAGTTGACATATAACATTCACTATGTTTTTACTATCATTTACTATATACATTTTTACTGCATAATTGCATATTGCTCAAGTGCCTTAAGCCCTTTCCTGTGCAGTACAAAAGCGTGCTGCGGCGCGATATTCATCTCTGCCGCTATCCGCTCGAAGCTCTGATACTCGACATACCGCCTGTATAATACATCCATTTGTAGCGGATTATCAAGCTTCTGAATCAGCCGAATAGTGCTGTGCTTCTCATCGACGAAGGTGTCAATCTCTGCATTGATTTCCTGCTCAAGGGCGATTATCCGGAGAACCGGAGTCACAAAAGCCGCCTCTCCGGAGACGCTCGACTGTACCCGCTCTTTGGATGTATCGAAACCCGCGACACAGGTCGACAAGGCTCTAAGCGACTCCAGCTCCCTAAGCTTTTGATTGATCACGGTGTCCAATAGCTGGAGTCGCTGCAAGTAAGCTTTTACATCCATCGTTTCCCCTCCTCTCGAAGAAGCTTCAGATTCTCCTCGCAAAGCTCTTTATTTGCTTTCGTCTGCTTTACGCACCGGAGCGTCTCTTTGTAACTCGCTGAAAGCTCTTTTGCGGAGACCTTCACTCTCTTAAGCTCTTCCGGACTAAGTGTAGCTCCGGACGGGCGCTTGCCGGTCTCCGCCATCCGCTTCGCCTCATTTGCTTCGGTCTGATAATCGATGCAGCGCTTGCTCGCGAGCCTCCAGAGTTCCGCGTACTCAGCCTCACGGCGCGTAAGATGCTCGACAAGCTGCTTAAAGTGCTGCGGGCGATAGTACGGCTCGGACCGGTCAATAAGCCTCAGAAAACGCTTAAAGCGCGCCACCTTACACGGCAGAAACTCGTCCAGGTCAAAAATCATGCTGCATTCATCATCCTCGATTTTGAGTCTCAGCTCCTCCATGCTCTCTCCTTTCTTTCAGCGCCCTCATGAGGGACGCTTGCGTAACGTCTTTGCTCTGTAAAGCCCTCATCACCTGCTCATCGACTGTGCCGGTAGCAATGAGGTGGTGGATAATTACCGGCTTTTCCTGTCCCTGCCGGTGTAATCTCGCATTTGCCTGCTGGTAAAGCTCAAGACTCCATGTGAGGCCGTACCAGACGATTGTGTGCCCTCCCTCCTGGAGATTGAGGCCGTAGCCGACACTTGCCGGATGCGCAAGCAGCACTTTTATTTTTCCGGCATTCCAATCGGCAATGTCCTTTTCGGTCTCCAGCGTCCGCGCCTCCGGAATTTTCCCCTGGATAGCGGCGAGGTCGTGCTTGTAGCTATAAAAGACCAGTACGGGACTGTCTGTCGTGTCGACAATCTCCGATAGCGCGTCAAGCTTTGCCTCGTGGATCCTGACCGGTACACCGTCTACGCTGTAGACAGCGCCATTTGCTATCTGCAAAAGCTTTCCCATGACTGCAGCAGCGCTCAAGGCTGCAATGTCCTCTTCGTCTATCCGGAGAAGCTGCTCTTCCTCCATACGCCTATACGCTGCCATCTCGGAGGCCGATAGCGTCACAGGAATCACATTGTCAATCCGCTTCGGCAGCTGCAGGTAATCAGCGGCGCTCATGCTGATGCAGATATCGCTTATCTTTTTCTCGATTATCTCCTGCGCTCCGCGTACCGGCTCCCACTTGTATGTGGTGTAGCCATTTCGAGCTCCCGGCCGGAAATACGCTTCGCGGTATGCGCCGAGCGTCCCGCCAAGCCTCTCACCTCTGTCGAGAAGGTAAATTTCAGCCCAGAGGTCCATTAAGCCATTCGGCGACGGGGTTCCAGTTAGACCTACCACGCGCTTTGTGTGCGGCAGCACTTTCCGGAGAGCCCGGAAGCGCTGTGCCTGCGGGTTCTTAAAGCTCGACAGCTCATCGACCACTATCATGTCAAAAGGCCACTTTTTGCGCCGCTGGTAAGTCTCGACAAGCCATTTCACATTATCCCGGCCGATCACATAGATATCGGCATCCGCTGCCAGTGCGCTTAAGCGCTGCTGCTCGGTGCCAAGGACTTTGGAAATCCGGAGGTCTTTTAGATGGTCCCATTTCTCATGCTCTCTGGTCCACGTGTCCTCCGCGACGCGCTTCGGCGCGATAATCAGGACGCGGGACACATCGAAACAGTCGTACATGAGCTCTTGGATAGCAGTCATCGTGATGACGGTCTTGCTAACCGAGGCCCATCTCCAGCAAGAGGCCGATATTCGGCTTTTCGACTGTCAACGCAATCGCGCGCTTCTGGTAGTCGTGTGGGATGAACTTCACTTGGCATCACCTCCTTCCTCTCAGCTCTCGTATAAATGCTTCGGCTTCGGCACGTCCGGTGATCGTCCGGACATCTACGCCAAGGGCCCGAAGGCTTTCCTGCTGCCATACCTGGATAGGCGAAAGCCGGCCGCCGATGGCTTTCAGCTCTATCAGATAAACCCTGCCTCCCGGAAGAAATATTATTCGGTCGGGCGCACCGTCATTTCCGGGGCTCATAAATTTGAGCGCTCTGCCTCCCAGATTTTTAATCTGCTCTCGCAGCCATTTTTCAATTTCTCTCTCGCGCATTTTTCTCCTCGTGGAACAAGTGGAACAAGTGGAACATTTTTCCTATATACGCGCGTATATGCGCCTACGCGGGCGTTTTTCGCGTGTTTTTAGGTAAATATCAATAGTGTATAGGGAAAAGTTGTTCCACTTGTTCCACCCACCCCTCAACCCTAGTGTTTATGCGGCTTTGCGCCATGGAACAAGTCTGGAACAAGTAGCGGAACAAGTCCAAGTTGTTCCGCTTTTGGCTCGGTGTCGGGGTGGAACAAGTCCGACTTGTTCCACTTGTTCCACCCACTTGTTCCACCTTTTTGCTCATTCCGGCCGTCTATAAATCCGCTGTTTTCCATACCCTGAAATCCTCTCAGACTCTCCGGTCCTCTCCCATTCCGGCAGCCTTGCCATAATGGCAGCAATCTCATAGCCGTCTTGCTTCTTCCAGGCATTTTTAGGCCGACCGAAGCACTCCACAAAAATCTCCTTTGCGCAGACACGCGTCCGCTGCATCGTGCCCTTCTGCTGCTCCGGAGACAGCACGTCGCGCTGCCTAAAGTAGTCGCAACGCTTATCAATGTCCCAGCTGTACCAGTCCTCGGGTAAAAGCGTTTCGAGGTAGTCGATAACCTCGCCCTCGCGGTCGTCGTACTCGAGTGCCGCCTGCTGCGCCTTCGCGGCTTCCTTTTCCATAGCGGCGTCAAGGAAGCTATCCTCCCCGTCCGTCGCATACTGCACAGCCTCCGCCCATATCTGCGACCGCACTTCCTCAGTCATATCCCAGATAGACAGCCGCCCGCCGCCGTTTACCGTGACCGGCCAAAAGCGCCGATTTCCGGTCGTATCACGCAGGAAGCCCGTTGTTGAGTTCGTCGTACCGCATATGATTGCGGTGCGCGGATGGCGCTCCACGACTCGCCCATAGGCTGCGCGGTACTCATCCACCTGCCGGCTGATAAAGCCCTTCATGATGTCAACGTCGGCTTTTCTCGTGCCCTGCATCTCTCCGATTTCCATGATCCAGACACCCTGCAGCTTCTCGGCTGCGGTCTTATCTCTCGTGTCGGCAAGGCTTAAAGAGTCGCTGAACCATTTGCCCCCGAGCTTCCGGAGTAAAGTGCTCTTTCCGATCCCGGGCTTTCCGTCAAGGACCAGCACAGTGTCAAATTTACAGCCCGGCTCCCACACACGATGGACCGCCCCAATCAGCGTCTTCCGTGTGACTGCGCGCGTGTACGGCGTGTCCTCTGCGCCGAGGTAATCGATTAAAATCGTATCGACCCTCGGTGTGCCGTCCCACTCAGGCAGACCTTTGAGGTAGTCTCTAAGCGGATTAAAGCGCCGGCCGTCGACTGCGCGCGTAAGCGCTTTCACGAACTTGTTTTCCGGAAATTGTACGCGGTAGGTGTCAGCGAGGTAGATATAAAGCTGAGCCTCATCTGCATCGCGCCAGAATTTGTTAGGGTGTTTCCACGGAAGTTTTCCCTGAATTTCGATCGCGCCTGTCAGCTCATTAAAGCGGATTCCCTTAAGCTCAGGCGCATTCTCGAGAATGAGCGACGCATTTGTGATTACCGGCCGGATATCGCCGTTTTCAGTCCGGAGAAGCTTTTTTGTCCAATCCTCATCCGGCACTGCTGCAGTCTCGTCTCCGAAATCGAGCACGGCACTTTCCTTGTGGTCCTGGTCAAGCGTAGACACCGTGTCGGGATCCGCCGCGGCGAATTCTGCCATCGCTTTATAGCTTTTCGCGTCCTTGCCGCTCTTTCCCTCATATCCTTCATCGAGATCGCCGAATTTATGAATGCGCACCAGGTCGAAGGCATTGCAGAGCTGCCCGCTCGCGGGGTCAGTCGAGTGATTCGAGTAGGCGAAAAGGTCGCCGTCGTAGACCACAAGGCCGGAGGCTGTCGTACCTGCAGTATAGGTGTAGCGGTCGGGGCGCGTGGTCTCTGTATAGACCTCGGGTAAGAATTTCGCGATAGCCTCCGGAATTGTGTATGTCCGGCAGAATGCGCCGACGATGCCCTTCTTTGCAGTCGGGTCGCCCTGCTTGTCTGCCTGCTTTTTCCGGAGCCCGGTCATCCGTGAGGACTCCGGCCAGTAGCTCGTGTCCATCCAGTCCGGATACTCGGCTAAGACCTCATCGGCATTAAGGAACGGCGCGTCATAGGACCGGAATTCCGGCGCTACATCCGCGCTATTGCTCGGCCAGTACATGAGCCGCGCAGGCTGGAAGGTCGAATCGTCGAAGTAGTCGATGCCGATTTTCTCTGCGATTTTACGCGCGATAGCCTCGTACTCATCCGGAGTCACCGCACGGGACAAGGGCATGATGAGCCTAAGCCGCGGCTTGTCCGGCGTGTACTTATGCGTCGAGTAGACCGCCATCGCACAGTCGAGGTCCAGATTGTCCATGAGGCTTTCCCAGAGGTCTGCCGGAGGGAAGTCGAGGTCGAGCGTGAGGATCTGACGGGCTACCACGGCTCCGGTCTTTCTCCGTCCGTCCTTTAAGTGCCCGCCGACAAAGCCGCCGATGTCCTTGATTCTGTCCTGCTCGCTCTTCGGAAGCTTCATATACTCGGCGTGGGTCTCAGGCGTAGTCACGGACGTAGAGAGCCGCTTTAAGAGCTCTGACCAGAGCATTTCTTTATTTTTCCATGCCGTCTCAAAGCGGCTCCTGCCTATGGAAATCAGGATTTTGCCGTCATTTTCCATCAAATCCCCCCCCCCATCAATCTTTCTTATAGAAATCTGTCTCGTAGGTGTCGCCCTTAAGCGGCAGCCCCGGAGCCCAGTCGATGTCTTGTCCCATGATGTCATTAATCACCGCGGCGGCATCGGTGTCTTCGCACGGCACATCGACAATCATTTCATCGTGCACATGCATGACAATTTTGTACCCAAGCGCGCTGACGCGTGTCATAGCGACCGCCAGACAGTCCCGCGCAGTAGCCTGGGTGATGTTCTCTACCAGCTTTCCGCCGTAGGTCTCTGTCCCTCCCCAGGCTTTTGTCTCCTGGTTTACACCCATGTAGGTGATATGCTCTCTGCCGTCGCGCGGATCCATTTTTAACCGCGTATTCCAGTAGCAGAGCTTCCGGCCGCCCGGAAGCTTTATAAAAAGGTTTCCGTTGATATAGCTAAAAGCGATGCCACGCTGCAGCCGCACGGTCCGGTGCTCTGTGATGGCGGTCTTTGCAGCCGTCTCGCAGAGAAACCAAAGCTTTTTAATCTTCGGATTTGCCGCTCTCCACGCATCTACGATGCTCTGGAGTTCCTCTTCCGGAATGGACCCGCTCCGGTCCATGCGCTTCATCGCGCCGACTCCGCCCTGATAGCTACAAGCCAGTGTAGCCACTTTGCCCTTCGCTCTTAAGTGCCCATTCATCCCATGCTTTTCGACCGGCACGTGATACATCATTGCTGCAGTCTCGCAGTAGATATCCTTTCCTGCACGGAAAGCGTCGAGCACCCAATCTTCTCCGGCAATCCATGCGACCACTCGCGCCTCGATGGCAGAGAAGTCGGAGACCACAAAGCGGCAGCCCTCAGACGGCACGAAGGCCGTCCGGACAAGCTCCGAAAAGACAAAAGCGGTTTCTCCGAAGAGCGTTTGCATCGTGTCGAAATCGCCCGCTGCTGCAAGCTCTCTCGCAAGTGCGAGGTCGGGCAAGCTGTTTCTCGCGAGATTATGCGTCTGCACAAGCCGCCCCGCCCAGCGGCCTGAGCGGTTCGCGCCGTAGAATTGGAGGATTCCGCGGAGGCGGTCGTCTGCGCACACTGCTGCAAGCATCGTGCTATATTTCGCGACGCTGGTCTTGCCGAGCGCTGTCCGGATTTCCAGCACGCGCCGCACATTGGCGGGAAGGCTGCGGTTCTTAAGCGCCTCTTCTATCGTGTCCTTCGTGACGCTGGTCATGCCGACATTCTGCTCTGCGAGCCAGCGCTTCAGCTGTGCCAGGCTATTCGGGTTTTCGAGCCCTGTGATTGCCTGCGCTTCCGCCTGCAGCTCGCGGCTCCGTCTCGCGTCATAGTCGACAATCTTCTCAATCATCCCTACATCTAAGCGCACGCCGTTGTCGTTCATCCGCTGATCGAGCGCCCAGAGCGCCTGCTCTGCGTCTATCGTCTTGTACAGTGCGAGCCGTCTCCGGATTTCCGTCTCTGAGACCACGTCTTGGCGGTTGTACTCGATATAGAGTTTCCACTTCTCCGGATCATGCGCGGGAAGGTTCCGCGTCCGGCCACCGTTCGCCCGTGTGGGCTTACAGGGCTTTGAGAAGTACTGGATGAGCGCTTTACCCTGCGGGTCCTTGAGTTTATCTTCCGGCAGGCCGAGCGCCGCTCCGGAGCCCGCAAGACTGCCTGGCAAGCCGAGTGTCAGCGCTTTAATCATCGTGCACTGCCATTGCTCGGGCGGCATAGGCTCCTTAAGCCACCGCGCAAGACAGGTGCGCTCGAAATTTGCATTGTAGGCGGTCTTTAGAATATCGGGATCCGTAAGAGCCTCGCAGAACTCGCGGAGCTCTTCGTCTGTGTCCCTGTCGATTGACATCGTGTCGATTACATGCACTTCGTCTTCATCGTCATAGCTATAGCCGATCAGTAGTACATCAAAGTCCGGCGCCTCCACGTATCTGTAGACGCCGGACTTGATGAGATCCACAGAGCTATACGTCTCGATGTCGACGCCCATCACTCTGCGCATATGCAGCCCCTCTCTTTAGAAATCGTCGTCCTCATCGACCTCGAAGTCGTCGCCGAAATCGGTCTCCGCCGATGCGCGTACACCGCCAAGCGCTTCGTCGTCCTTGATTTTCTGAATGTTGTTGAGGCCCACGCCGACGCCGCGGTTGCCGTTTGTGTTGAAGGCGTAGAAATTGATGGACGCGCGACCCCAGCAGCCGGAGTAAACCTCCTCGGGGTCGAGGATTTCGTTCAAATCCTTGTCGACGATGCCCGGTTTTCTCGTGCTGTTCGCATTGAGGAAATACATGCGCTCGTACTCCGGAGCCTCTGCTGCTCTCTCCTCATCACCGTCGCGGAGCGGAAGCTTAAGGCTCGCGGGCTTCTTGCCGCCCCACTTAGACGCGATTCCCTCCTGCACAGCCTCATCGATTGCTGCCTTCAATTTCTTCACCAGCTCCTTGTCCTTCTTCGGGATGAGCAGGCAGATGCTGTACTTCGCGTCCTGCCCTGCCTGGAAAGAGCGGCTGTTGAAGATGTTTACATAACTGAAACGAACCAAACCTGTGACGACCTTTGTACTCATAATCAATTCTCCTTTTCAAAATCGGCTGCTGCCGAATTAATAGCGTCTCTCTTGTCACTCTCCGGTACTAAGACCGGTTTTCCCGCGGGCTTTATGATGAGCTCGCCGAGTGTTTCGGTAAGCTTTTTCTTGCCCACAAGCTTTTCCATTGCTGTGATGCCGTAGAGCTTCCGCTCGTAAAGCATCGCTTCGTCATATCCTGCTGCCTTAAGCGCATCGGCGACCTTTAAGGCGTCCGCGTACTGTCTGACTGACCGCCCCTCGACAAGCTTCCAGCCGTCGAAGTGCCTGCCCTTAAGCGCCTGGTCAAGCGTCCACGCCTGTACTGCATCAACCCACGATTTGAGCTCTCCGGCGCGCCCTAAGATTTCGCCGATTTCCTCATCGGTGAGCAGAGCAGGATTTTTGAATTCGTCTTTCGCGACGGAGAGGTTGTACTTCGCAAGTGCTCGGCAGCGTACACTTACCAAGCACCAGCGGCACCAGTCCCCGCAGGACAAGCGCTCCGAGCCCTCAAAGGCCTCTTTTGCCCTTGGCGCTACCTCTGTCTCTCCCCAGCGCATTAGCTCATCAAGCAGAATCTCTTCGGTGCTGATGTGGCTAAGGCGCGGCTGGATGATGGTGTAGCGCGCGGTGTCAAAGTCGTAGATGTCACCGAAAAGCGCTGCCGCGCCGAGCGCGTAAAGCCTAAGTTGCGGATTGCCCGGCGCGTCCACCTTCACGCCTTTCCCATATTTGAGGTCGATAACCTCGATTGTGCTGCCACCGATGATGACTGCATCGCTTGTGCCAAAGGATTCCGGAGCCCATGCGTCGAGGTCAAGCTGCTGCTCTACCATGAGCTCTGCGTCCTCGCCTGCTGCTGCAAGCCGCTCCATGACCGTATCTGCATAGAAATCGGTCGCTTCGTCCATCTCGCCGCACCAGTATTCGCTTTTCCGGAGCTCCTTCATCTGCGCCTCATGCTGCGCCGGTGTAATCTCTCCGGAAAGCATCCGAAGCTTTGACTCCGCGACCGCATGCGCCAGAGTGCCCTCTGCGGCGTAGGGGCTCTCGGGCGGCTCCGGAAGCCCTGCGCTAAGGGCGATTGAGGCAGGGCAGCTAAGCCACCGCTTGGCGCTACTCGGTGATAGCAGCGCGTGATCACTCGGCATTCCGCGCCTTCACTTTCTCCATAAGGGCGGGAAGGTCCTCGAGCTTCACCTCGGTGAGCTTAGAGCAGCCGAATTCCTTGATGAGCTCCTTCGCGACATTTCCGCCGGTCGCTTTATTGAGCTGCGCAAGCGCTTTCCGGACCTCAACGCGGAAGTCCTCGGTGACCGCGGGCGCTGCCGGTGCAGCTGCCGTCTTCGGTGTCTCTGCCTCCGCAGGTGCCTCTTTCCAGGGCATTTCTTCCTTCGGTGCAGACTTCTTTGCCTTCGGCGCTTCCGGCTCTTCTGCGGGCTTCTGCGCGCTCTGAGGGGCCGCTGCCGCGGTGCCCTTGAAAGCCTCGAATTCGTCGAGGGAATCAAATGTGACTGTAATTTTCATTGCCGCATTCCTCCTTATTCATCGGTATTTCAATCCCGGTCAGCTCTGTGAATTTCACCGCGCTGACAAAATAGCTCCACTGTTTAAGCTTCACGGCGTAGCCCCACGGGAAAACGCCGTCCTGCAGCCCCTGTGTAACAAAGGCCTTTGATTTACCCATAAGCCGCGCGACCAGGTCGACCGGTACATTCACAGCATCGTTCGGCCTCACCTCCGCGATCGGCGCGAACTGCTCGAAATAATCGTCCTGCACGCCGAGAGCGCGGGCAAATTCGCGCTTGCGCTCTTTCGCGGGTTCATTTTTACCGGAGAGGTACTGACTGATAGAGGATTTCCCGACTCCGGTGAGCGTTGAAAGCTCGGACTGCGTAAGGTCGAGCTCGCGCATCAGCATTTTCAGCTTCTCTCCGAATGCCATGCTGCCCTCCTTACTCGTCCTGACTCAGCAGGCTGCCAACCTCTGCCGCGCATGCAGCATAGCCCGCAATGTCCATGAGGCTGTCGAGTGCTTTCCCCGGATTTGCGATAACTCGTGCGATTTTGAATTGGGTCATCATGAGTGCCACGTCCACGCCGGAGAGGTCCACCTCGCAGCCATGAGCGCGATACAGGTAGTCGCTCCAGAAAATTGCGATGGTCTCAAAAATCTCTTTCGGAGACCCGTGCTGTTCTTCTCGCTCTTCGACGATGTCTCTCACATCCTCCAAAAATACTAACTTGTCCATTTGTCCTCCTCACTCCGGTACATTCCGGAGATACTCCCCGCAGGCGTCTCTCACCGATTTCAGTGAGAGACTGACAAGCCTTGCGGCCACCTGCTCCTCTTCATCATCTCCGCTTGTGAATCGCTCCCCGACGCATACAATCCTTTCACGGTGCTCTGCAACCGCCTCAAGCAGCTTGTCGAGCTCTTTTAGGTGCTCATCCCACACATGCTTCATGTCGCAGCCTTGTCCGGATTTCTGACCGGCAGTACGATCGCCTTGGCGCTGCCCTGCGTAATCAGGACAGGCGCGCGATCGGTCGTAAAGGTCAGCTTCACCGGTCGCTTCTGGTCAAAGGCTTTTAATGAGCTCGCGAGAAGGCTCGGAGAAAAGCAGGTCTCCAGCTTCTCGCTCGCCTTATCCGCCGCTTTAAGTTCCCAGACACCGTCAAGATTCGGATAATCGCCCTTCTCGACCGACAGCGTGATGCTGTCGTTTAAGCTCCGGTAGGTCGTGGCATCCGCTCCCGCTGTCACCTCCACATAAGCGGAGCGCTTGTCAAAAAGACCTGCGGGCGGACTTAAGAGAAACTCTCCGTGCTCTACGGATGCCGAGAGCAGCGGCAGCGTGAGCTCAAAAGCTCGGTTTCCGTCTGTGCCCCTTACATAGAGTATCCGGTCATCAATCTTGCCGTACGCCATCGTGCACACCGGCCTGCGCGGGTTCTTCTGGTCGATGAACGCGCGTGCAAAGCGCACGAAGTCATTTGCGTCCGGTGTCCCCAGCTGAAAAACAATGTCTTTCATGCCGGTCACCTCACAGCATCAGGCCAATGGTCACGCCGATGGCGACCGCCCAGCCCCAAAATGCGACGCCCTTCCAGAAAGAGCTGCTCCACTGTGCCCGCTCCAGCTGCTCATACACCGATACCAGGTGCCGCTCCAGCCAGGACTGCCTGCGCTTGTCCCTCTCCTGCTCGGCCTGCATCTCGCGGAGCTCCCGGATTAATCCGTTGCGAGAGCTTTCGTTTGCTGCCTCGATGCAGCGTTTCTCGCTGCTCACCACACTGATTGCATTCATCCTTCTACCTCTCCTCCATATGCGAGCTCGTATCTCTGTATCTCCTCTAAGGTCAGCCGCCTATCATACTGCGCACAGCCCCATGCGTAAGTCCGCCCTATATCTGTTTTGACCTCGCGCCGTCTGCGATAGTCGCAGATACTCCGAAGGCCTCCGCACGGGATTGACCACGGCCGCTGCCGCATCGTGTAGTACCGGTACTGCTTCATGCCTTTCGCCTCGGGGACTTGTGCAGCAAATTCTCAAGCAGCTGGTGCGTAGTCGCTAACCAGAAACGCGCCCCTGCCACAAGCACTGCATCGCACGCGTCGTCCGTGTCAGATTCCACCTTGCTCAGCCGGTCCCGCGCGTCCTTGATCAGCGCCAAGGACTCAAGCAGTAAAGTCGCGTTGCTCATACCCTCACCTCCCGAAAAGCCTGCCGGGCGGAGCACAGCTCGTCCTCCGCACTCTCCAGATAATTGGTCACGTCGTCATAGTCGGCGTCCTCTAAAAGCTCTCTCCGGACAGCCTTGATGCACATCTCGATGATTTCGAGCCGCTCCGATATCGGTCTTTTACTCATCTTTGCCCTCCGAAAACAGCTCCGGAATGTGGAGCTCCGCTGCTGCGTCTTCCAACCCTTCCCGCGCCGTGCGCAGGCCCTTTTCAGCGCCCTTACAGCCCAACTCTCCGACCGATTCGGCCGTACTCTCCAACGTGTTGTAAATCTCATGTAATCTGACGACCATCATGAGGCGCATCACCTCTCTCGCGTTCATTTCTCTCCCTCCTCTGCGTCTAAAAACGCTTTGCGAAATCCGTCTATCACGCTCTTGGTGTGGTCGCTGGTTGCGGAGGCGGATAGAGCAATCACCGCGTCCTGCGCGTTTTTGACAGCGTGCGCGATTGACCTTTGCAAAATCGTGCGGGTCAGCTTTGCGCCCTTCGGAAGCGAATCGCACGCGGTAACGAGTTCAGCCATCATCGTGACCGCGGCGTAGAAATCTCTGCACGTACTCGCCGCTGTGCCAAGCGCATCCGCAGCTATAAGCCCGTACTTTTCTTCCTTAATCGGGTCTTCACACGCTGTCATACCGGCAAGCGCCTTATGCGCTTCGGAGCGGCGCGATTCAATTCTTGCCGCCAGCGCATCCAGCATTTTGACATCGTTCTCTGCCAGCTGGTAAAACTCGCTTTTTATTCTCGGCGCTTCTTCTTCTGCGTGTCTTTCGAAATACTCGTTAAACTTTTTGCATTCTTCTCTTATGTCGTTGATGCTGCCCGCGGCGATAAGTATCGCTAAAAGTCTCTCAGCTTCATCTCCCGTAAGGTCAAAGCGCGCAAGCGCCTCGACCGCAGCCCCGTGGCACTCCCAGACTCGGCCTGCGAATTCACCCAGCCGGTTGACATCTTTGCGCGCCGCCTCCATCGCATCTTTTGCGTTCATTTCTCTCCTCATTTCTTGTATATGACCCGTGTCCCGTCATCCGACTGGACCGTAATGCTGATTGGAAAACCGCTCATGCCCTGCGCCCGCGCCAAATATCTCGAATCAACGATTTTCAACTTCTTTTTGTGGCTCAGCTCACACCTCATCGCCTCTACTTTATCGGCGTAATCCGTGCGACAAACCTCGCATGTATAAAGCACCTTCTCCTTCACTCCGGACCCCTTTCCTCTTCTGACAGGCTCATGCCGACCTTCTTCTCGAAATAGTTGCTGAATTCTTTGCAGGCCTTCACTGCCTGAGAGATCTGCATTGCGGCAAAAATCATAGCTGTGCTTTCGGCCTTACGCCCGCTTTCCAAGTCGTGCAGCGCGGTGTTTGCCCATGCCTGACACATCCGGAGCTCGCTCACCAGCGAATTGAGCCGCTCGACATCCGCTCGCACTCTTTCTACTTCTTCTCTGCTCATAGGTCCTCCTCTGTGCTGTCCGTCGCTCACTCCAGTGTCTCGTCGAGCTCGTGCTGTAGTCTTGATGCTGCATGCACGACGCCCGCTCTCGCAGTCTGGATGTCGAAAACGATTTCTTTATCATCCGTGGCGACAGAAGCGAGCTGCTTTATGTAAGCCATCTCGTGCGACAGTGCAGCGATCCTGTCCATAAGCATCAGCCGTGTAACGCGAAGATCATCCACCTTCATGCTGCCTCCGTTCTCTCAATCATCGGCAGCACGCCTCTCCGCTTCAGCAGATAGTAGAGGAAAACCCTTCCCTTCTGCGTCCAGTACATGTGCGTTCGCGTGCCCTGCGTACCATCAGGACGGCTATAGTTCTGCGTTTTGGTCTGCGTGTAGCCCTCGCTCTGGTATTTCGAGTAAAGGAACCACACTCCGGACTGATTGAACTGCACGCCGAAGTCGTGAAGCATTTTGTTGAGCGCCTTTGCGCTAAGGCCGTAATCCTTGGCGATTTCCGTGACGGATAAAAGGCTCGGGCACTGGAGAATCAAGTCATAGTAGCTTGCCTTCGGCTTAAGCTCTGCAATCTGCTGGTCTTTGATTTTGTTCTCCACCTCGAGAGCCTTTCTTGCCTCGCGCTCTGCCTTGAGCCTCGTCGCCAGGCTAATCAGAAAGTCCGGCTCGTTGAGAGCCCGCTCCAGCGTCGCCTCTGTCATGTACGCGCCGTGCTGGCGGATGGTCGGCAGCACCTCGTGCGTAACCCAGCGCTTGAACGTCTTAGCCTCCGGTTTTCTTGAGCTCAATACAAGCGCGTAGAGCCCAGCCTCATTGATAATGGTCATGTTGGGATTTCCTGGAATACCGTCATTTAAAATGACGGTATTCTTTTCGTCATCATCCAACCTCGTGAGCGCCTGCCTTGAATTTCCGATTTCAAGCGCTCGGCAAACGTCCGCCGCTATGAACCAAGGTTCTCCGTTGATTTCCGCAGCTCTAATCTCTCCGAATTCTGCGCTCTCAAAGATTTTCAATTCCTGCATATTCTCTCCTTTTCTCCTGATGTTCCCTCCCCTATACTGACCTCACAGGGCATTGCCGTGCCCGAGTTTGTAGAGAGGAGGTGCTAACGATGCCTAAAAAGCCAATCAAGCCGGGTACTGACAACCAGCCCGCGGGAACCTATCACGAAGTCGGACCCCGTGGCGGAAAAGTCAGTCATGGTCGCACGGTTGAAATTGCTCCGGGCAAAAGGCTTCCGCCGACACAGAAGCCAAAACGCGGCTGGACTAAGTAATTAGTCCTCTTCTGGATCATCGCCGAGATGCAGATCTTCGGCGGTGATCCTTTCTTTTCTCCTAGAGAAGCAAAAGCAGTAGTCAAAGATGTTGAACTGCAGCCATGCTTCTACATAGAGCGCACCTTCGTCCACGTCCCAGTATTTTGTGATGTAGTGATGCAGCATTTAGCCCTTACCTCCTTTCTTCCTGGTGATCTCTCCCCTATACTGTCTTCACAGGGCATTGCCGTGCCCGAGTCTGTAGAGAGGAGACGCTAACAATGGGTAAAAATCAATGGGTTTCGCCCCGTGGCAAGAAGTGGGCCGTTCGCGGCGAGGGTAATTCGCGCGCTACAAAGCTCTGCGACACGCGGGCGGAAGCCGCAGCCTGCGCCAGGAAAATCGCTGAAAACCAGGAAAGCGAATGCATTATCCAAAAGCGCAATGGGCAAATAGCTTCAAAAGACAGCTACGGTAACGATCCTTGCCCGCCTAAGGACACGGAACACTAGTTGCTGTAAACCGGCCTGAGCCGCACCCTGTAGCCATCCGCCATATCAATGTCTTCTTCTGTGATAGTGGCGATGACTACAGGGTCTTTTTCATCTGTCTCGACGATGATGCGCGTCCAGCCGCGGATCTCAGGCGGATTTTCTTTTCTCTTTTTCGTGTTCTCATCTCCCTTCCAGAACAAACTTAATTTGTTATTTCATCCAAAAAAATAATGTTGTCGAGCGGCATGTCATAGAGTTCCCCGAGCTTTCTCGCCTGCGTGACGCTGGGCTCGGATGTACCCTTCTCCCAGGCCACAATGGTCGCCTGCGTCACGTGTAGGCGCTCTGCGACCTGTCTTTGCGTTAATCCCGCATTTACCCTAGCTGCCGCAGGCGTGAGTTTGATGTGCTGCATTGTCCTCCTTTCTGGGGGCGGTCACTCGCACCCCGCGATCACAAGCACAGCATAAAACAAACTTAGTTTGTTGTCAACACCGAAATTAAATATTTTTGATTTTTGCTTGCCGCAATTAAACTTTTGCTTTAATATAGTCATATGTAAAGAGGTTGCGACAAGGAGGCAGAAAATGACAGAAGATCGCCAGCGTCAGATTTTCTCGAACAATTTGCGCCGTTTGATTGATGCGAGCGGCAAAACGCAAAAGGACGTTGCGGACGCTATCGGAGTTTCACAGCAGATTATGAATGTCTGGGCGCGCGGAAAAGCTATTCCGCGGATGGGAAAAATCCAAAGGCTTGCGGACTATTTTGGCATTGAGAAATCTCAGCTGATAGACGAACAGCCGGAAGCGCCCTCCATTCCCTCCTACTCCAATATCTTCCCTCTGCAGCGAAAGCGCATCCCGCTCCTCGGCGAAATCGCGTGCGGCGAGCCGATTTTCTGTAATGAGGGTCGCGAGAGCTATGTGGAAGCAGGAACCGATGTCAGAGCGGATTTCTGCCTGAAAGCGAGGGGCGACAGCATGATCGGCGCAAGGATCCTCGACGGCGATGTGGTTTTCATTCAGAAGGACGCGCCGCTCGAGGATGGTCAGATTTACGCAGTCGTGATAGACGATGAGGCCACCTTGAAGCGTGTCTACTACGATGCTGAGGATCATATGCTGCAGCTGGTCGCAGAAAATCCAGCATACAAGCCTCTAATTTACACCGGCGAGAAGCTGGACCATGTGCATATCTTGGGGAAAGCGATCGCTTTCCAGAGTGATGTGAAATGAAAAACCCGAATGGCTACGGGACGGTGACCAGGCTTTCCGGAAATCGCCGGAAGCCATGGGTCGCAAAGGAAGGGAAGTCCGGCCGGCAAAAACCGATTGGCTACGCTGCTACCAGAGAAGAGGCGCTCATGCTGCTCGCTACATATAATGCCGCTCCCTGGGACATCGACCGGAGCAAGATTACGCTGCAGGAGCTCTTCAACCTATGGCGCGAAAAGAAAGCACCAAAAATGGGCCGCAGTAGTCAGCAGGCGATGGCAAGCGCATTTAAGCACTGCGCGAGGCTCTACAGCACACCGTACTGCCAGATTAAGGCCTATGATATGCAGGACTGTATCGACGGATGTGGGTACGGCTACTCTACGCAAAGCGCGATTAAGACCCTCTGGAAGCACCTCGACGCGCTTGCACTTGAGCTGGATATCGTGAGCAAGCAGTACTCGTCGCTACTGGAGGCTGCACCCGTGCCGGATACATCCCGAAAGATCTTCACCGATGACGAAGTGGCGCGGCTCTGGGCGCGCAAAGATTTACCTTGGGTGGATTTTGCGCTTTTCCTTCTCTATACCGGATTCCGCATATCAGAGGCGCTCGGTATGAGGGTTGAGGATGTGGATTTTGAGCGGCTGACGCTGACCGGGGGCGTCAAGACCGCTGCGGGCAAAAACCGCGTTGTCCCGATACACTCTAAAATCCTGGGGATAGTAGAGGCGCGGGCTGCGGCATCGAAGCGCGGGTATCTCTTTGAGCATAACGGCCGCAAGCTGCCCCTGTCGGTGTACTATTTGATATGGGGGCGTATCATGCAGGACACCGGTATGCAGCACGTCCCTCATGAGTGCCGCCACACTTTCCGCTCCAGACTCGACTCTGCCGGAGCAAATCGGGTCTGCATCGACCGGCTCATGGGGCATAAGTCAGGGAGCACCGGAGAGCGCGTCTACACGCACAAAACCCTTGAGGAGCTCCGGAAAAACCTTGAACTCATAACAAATTAGTAACAAAAAAGGGCGAAAACCGTTTATTTAATTCGGTTTTCGCCCTTTTTGAATATATTGAATCATAGTCCTCCAGTGACAAAGTTTGTCATTTCACTTCAAAGATGGCACTAAAGCATCAGCCGAATTTTGTTGCGCCACTGCACATTGATAAGGAACCGTCCTATCCTATTGTACCCCATTGCATTTCCGGATGCTACGCTTACCGCAATGCTTCGAAGGACGACAAAAACCGCGGCGAATGTAACAATACATTTGCCGCGGCGTAGTTCACGCAATACATTCAATTCTCTGAGCTACATTCATCAGAAACTTCGTCAAAAGAATGATACCGCTTATAAGCTCCCCTATTCTTCTGCATACTAGGATACTCGGCCAAAGCAGCCAGGGTTTCTGCATTAGGCTGTCGGCTCATATTCTTTCGAATCCAGGCTTCCAACACATCAAAGCTATAATCCCCCTTTAAGGCAATGCCGTCCCTTAGCCGAGCCCCCTTACACTCTTTTCGATAGCGCTCCGGCATATCCCCGAAACCACCGCCTCCGTGCGTGCAAAAAGGAATCACGGTCTTTCCGCTCAGATTAACAGCCCGAAGGAAAGACAGCACCGGCGGTGCAAAGGTGTGAAGCCAGTTCGGAGAACCTATGAAAATCAACTCTGCATCCCCAACAGGCTCTGCTCCCTCTGCAAGCGGCGGACAATATCCGCTCTCAATCTCTCCTCTGACTTCTTTCACAGCTGTATTGTAAGAATACGAATACGGCTTTTGAGGCTTCAGCTCTCGCAATTCTCCGTCTGTCAGTAAGGCAATATCTTCCGCCAATTTTCTTGTGATGCCGGAATAGGAATAATACACAACCAGTGTTTTCAAAACAGCAGTACCTCCGTTTTCCCAAACAGTCTCGCCATAGGCAACTCAATCCATACAGGGGGCAACTTCTTCCCTTCCGACCTAAACTCGACTGATGCCTTCGCTAATCGTAATTATAACATGGATATCGGCTTCCGGTATCTTCTCGTAATCAAGCTTGCAAAGAAGTATCTTTCGGATTTCATTACGACGTACCGGACTCAGCTGTGCTGTTCTCACTCTGTCGAATATGTTGCCGAATTTCCGCTTCATGACGCTTGCAGTAATCATAAGCCGCTTCCATATAGGCGGTAATAGAGTGATTTTCATGTAAATCCATGAGTGTATCCAAAATTAACTTACCTTCGATTTTCATGCCTAAGAAATAACTATAGACACAAGCGCCCTCTTCTCTCGGATAATATGGGTTAATTGTGCTCAAACGCTTGTCGCTCATAATGCTCTCTACAACCATCTCGCTCAAAATCCACTGCAAGGATGGCGTTTCATACTCATCATAACTGTCCCGAAAATGCCGATTCCACACAAAAAACCAAAAATAATGAATCACTTCGTGGAGTGTTATTCCGAGCGCTCCGCGTTCACTATTCATGTAAAACAGGTCGAACTTTTCCTCTCGAAGGAACCGCGGGCAAATCGGATTTAACGTAATATTGGCAAGCAGCTCGTTGAACATTGTTCTGCTATCCAGTTCAAAGGCATCTGAAAGTGCATCCTCAATTTGATTTCGATATTTCTGAAAATGCTCATGATACCGGCATTCTTTTGCTTCAATCTCCGGCAGGACTCTATCCCATATTTTTCGCAAGCTGGTTCGAAGATAGTCTTCTTTTTCTCTTTCTTTCCATGCTTGTATGTTCTGATTGATTTCCGGGTAAAAGTAACGCAGGGAATCAGACCAGTAGGAAGCTGTTTCTTCGGTTTGAAATAACAGAATACTCTCAACGGAATAATCAAATCCCGCATTTCTGAATGTTACATTCATTGGCCTTACCTCCATGTCTTATTTCTATTTCCTCATTGAGAACCGAGAAGCACTGTCATAGAACTCTGTGGGTTTCAGAAACATCGCAATCGCAACCGACATAGTAAGCCATATTTTCAAGCGAAATCTCTGCTTTCTGCCTCGAAGCGAATCGATATGCACGTTGCGATTTGTAGTCGCCATTCTCACCACTATAATCCGAATTTATAATTTGACTCTAGTCCCATTTTTTTTATACTGTCAACATGTTACAAACCTTAGTTCTACCTTATATTCGTAATTTCATATCCCTGCCGGTTTCGGGAGCTTTTGTCAAAAAATGCCCCCTTCCGGACAAACAAGAAATTACTCTTGTCCGCTCGAAAGGAGGCTCATTCCTAGCTATGACACATAAGGAGTCTTATTCTTTCGCAAGGCAAATTCAGGCGAACTCCTGCTCGGTTCTCTCGATAATCTCGTTCTGGAGCTTCGGATCCAGGTTGTTGAAGTAGTCACTGTAGCCCGCAACACGGACAATGAGGTCCTTGTACTCCTCCGGATTCTTCTGTGCGTCGATCAGGGTCTCGCGGCTGATGACGTTGAACTGCAGGTGGTGACCCCACATCTCGAAGTAGGAGCGAATCAGAGCCGCCAGGTTGTCAATGCCCTTCTGACCTGCGAGCGCGGCCGGGGTGAATTTCTGGTTCAGGAGGCAGCCGCCGGTGTGGCGCTGATCCATCTTCGCGCAGGAGGTAACGACAGAGGTCGGTCCGTTGGTATCGCCGCCCTTGGTCGGGGAAATACCGTCTGCCAGCGGCATGTGCGCGCGGCGTCCGCCGGCGTCCGCAATCATTACATCACCGAAGTAGACGTGGCAGGTGGTCGGAAGCATATCGACATAATAGGTTCCGCCGTTGACCGTCGGTCTTCCGCTGATGTAGTCCTTGTACTCGTTGAAGGCCTCAATCATCACCTCATCCGCGTACTCGTCATCGTTGCCGTACTTCGGCGTCTTGTTGCAGACGTAGTTGTAAATCTCCGGGTGGCCCTCGAAGTTATCGCCCATAGCCTTCACGAGCTCCGTGAGGCTGAAGCGCTTCTTATCGAAAACATTGTACTTGATGGATACCAGAGCGTCTGTGACATCGCTGATACCGACGCCTTGCATGTAGCGCGTGCTGTATCTCGCTCCGCCTGTGTTGTAGTCCTTGCCCTTCGAGATGCAGTCATCCGTGCAAATCGACAGGAAGGGTGCCGGCATCATCTCTGCGAAAATACGCTCGATGATCTGGTTGCCGCGCATCTTGACATCAATGCAGTGCTCAAGCTGTGCCTTGAATGCCTGCCACACGTCCTCATAGGACTTCATATCTTCCACAGCGCCGGTCTTCGGGCCGATCTGCTGCTTGGACATGGGATCGTAACCGTTGTGCAACGCGAGCTCCAAGCACTTCGGAATATTGACATACCCCGTGAGGATATAGTCCTCCGTGCCCCAAGCACCGGTCTCCGTGCAGCCGGAGCAGCCGGAGTTTCTTGCGTCAATCAAGGACTTGCCCTTATTTACGAGTTCCTCAATCATCTCATCTGTGTTATAGAATGCCGGCTGGCCCCAGCCCTGGCGCGCAATCTCGCAAGCCCGCTTCAGGAACTCATCCGGAGTCTTCTTGGAGATCTGTACGTTCGAGTTCGGCTGGTTCTGACGCATGTCCTCCATGCAGTTGAGAATGAGGTAGCTGACACGGTTCACGCCGTCCTCGCCGTCCTCCTTCACACCGCCGGTGTTGATGTTGGAGAAGTCAACGTAGGTTCCGGACTCCTTCAGGGTAACACCGACCTTAACCGGTGCCGGGGAATTGAAGAGCTTCACCCAGAGGCACTCGAGAAGCTCAAGCGCAAGGGTATCATCCAGCCTTCCTGCTGCGGTATCCTTCTCATAGAAGGGGTTCAGGTGCTGATCCAGACGTCCCGGCGTAAATGCATCCCACGGATTCAGCTCGAGCGTGACGCCGAGGTGCGTAAACCAGTACATCTGCAGTGCCTGCCAGTAGGTCTCTGGCTTGTGTTCCGGAACCACCGCGCAGTTCTCTGCGATTTGGAGCAGCTCTTTCTTTCTGACCGGATCCGTGCATGCGGCCGCCTTCTCCAGCGCGAGCTCGTGATATCTCTTGCCGAGGGTAATCACCGCATCGCAGCAGATGTCCATAGCCTTCAGCTCCTGAAGCTTGTCATACGCCTCCGGATCGTTGAAGAAATCCAGCTCTTCCATGGTCTTTGCGATTTTCTTCTTGTAATCGCCGTAGCCATAGATATAGAAGTTCTTGCCGCCCGCCGTATGACCCGGGCCTCTCTGCTCCATGAACTCCGTAAACATGCCTGCGCCGTAGTAGGTTCTCCACTCGTCGTTCATCGCTTCCATGATACGGTCTCTCGTCGCTCTGCCCTTCCAGTACGGAATGACAATTTCCTCCTGCTGGCGGATCTGCTCTTCGGTGACCGTAAAGTTCACGAGCTCACGATCATTCATGATTCTCATGTCTTCGAGCGAGTGGCAGATAATCTCCGGGAAGGTCGGGGACGACTGCGGGGTCGGTCCCTTCTCTCCGACCAGCAGCTCATCCTCGCCGAAGTAGAGCGTCTTCTTGCTGAAGTATTCCTTCAGGACCAGAGCGCGCAACACCGGGGTCGAAACCTTACCCTCATACTGCTTGTAGACTTCCGTCTCAATCAGCGCTCTCTCGAGATCAAGATGCGGCTGCGTCTCATGGCTGATCTTTCTCAGTCTCTTCAGCCGAGGCGTGCACCCGCGATCCTTATCCCTCGCAAGCTCCTTGGGGGTGGTGATGTTGAACGACAGATCAATTACCTTCTCTCCCATTGCCTTATCCTCCTATTACAACTCGTTCATAGCCTGCTTCCTCAAGCAGCGCTTTATAGTGACCCATTTCCTCCGGAGTCGGTGCCCACATGAGGTCTTCCTCGTAGACGCGCCCCAGGTTTGCGTATTTGCCCTTCCCGAAATCATGGTAGGGCAGAAGGCTGATTTCCCTCACATGTATGTGATTCTGTTTCAGAAAATCAATCAGCGAATCAAAAAAAACATCGTTTGCATTGACGCCTCCCACGACCGGAATGCGGATATAGATACCCGCGCCGTCGTCGCTGAGACGCTTTAGATTCTCAAGTATCAGTGCATTGTCTACACCGATGAACTTTTTGTGCACCTCCGGATCCATCGCCTTGATGTCATAAAGGAAGATATCTGTGTAGGGTAAGATGCGCTTAAAATTCTCGTAGGGACAGTGACCGCTGGTGTCGATAAAGATTCGGATTCCCTGCTCGTGCAAGCGTCTGCAGAGTTCCTCAATATAGTCCATGTCCTGAACCATCACCTCACCGCCCGAAAGTGTCACACCACCGCCGGACTGCTCATAGAAGAGCTTGTCCCGCGCAGCCTTTTTCACCAACTCGTCTATGCTGTACTTCTTCCCGCAGAGCTCACGTGCGGAGCCGAGACAGACATCCTCACAGTTTCCGCAGACATCACAGTCCGTACGATCGAAGCGCAATTCGTGTCCCGCACTGTCCGGCACATTGCAGTGTTTCGGACAGGCAGCAACACAGCGTCCGCAAAGCGTGCACTTTTCACGGCGAAACACCAGCTCTTTTTTATAAAGCTGACTCTCAGGATTATGGCACCAAAGGCAACGCAGCGGACAACCCTTGAAAAAGATCGTTGTCCGTATACCGTCACCGTCGCGCACGGAGAATTTCTGAATGTTAAAGATAATTGGATCGGCCAAGCCCTTACG
>ERZ773069.164-NODE-164-length-47089-cov-10.856232_pt1 | contig 47089 bp, 35 predicted proteins | sample MGYA00580619_ERZ773069 | MGnify/ENA primary metagenome ERZ773069 (study PRJEB29015, sample SAMEA2738007) | human oral metagenome | biome: human oral; feature: human-associated habitat; material: dental | place: China | collected 2108 ...
GCCCGCTCAAAGACTTCGCGCCGAGACCAATCATCCCCGCATACGCGGGGAGCACGTGCGGGCGGTGGAGACGCGCCTGCCGTTGGACGGATCATCCCCGCATACGCGGGGAGCACGGCGGCGCCCAGCGTGCGCCAGCCGGCCTCGCGGGATCATCCCCGCATACGCGGGGAGCACTGGGACGGCTCCGTCGGGTCTTGGAAATTCAGGGGATCATCCCCGCATACGCGGGGAGCACCCAAAGGGGATTACGCGAACACGATCGCCGGCAGGATCATCCCCGCATACGCGGGGAGCACCTGAACAACGGCGCCGCCCATCGCGTGGCGCAGGGATCATCCCCGCATACGCGGGGAGCACAGGGTGACGGACGACGGCCACGCCGACGGATAGGGATCATCCCCGCATACGCGGGGAGCACGTCGATGTGCCCAACCTGCTGCTGTGGGCGAGGGGATCATCCCCGCATACGCGGGGAGCACTCCGAAATGTGGCGCACAACACACCGCTCGGGCGGATCATCCCCGCATACGCGGGGAGCACCAGCGCCCTCAGGTCATCGATCATGGCTTTGGCGGATCATCCCCGCATACGCGGGGAGCACGACTTCGCCCGCTCAAAGACTTCGCGCCGAGACCAATCATCCCCGCATACGCGGGGAGCACTCCCCGACAGCCAGCGCCACGACCCCAAGGGCGAGGATCATCCCCGCATACGCGGGGAGCACGGCGGACCCGCCTACTCGGCAGACGATCCTCGACGATCATCCCCGCATACGCGGGGAGCACGGTTTCGGCATGGTCAAAGATGGCCTGAAATGGGGATCATCCCCGCATACGCGGGGAGCACTTCGATCTTCGTCATCGGGGTTCCTTTCTCTCGGGATCATCCCCGCATACGCGGGGAGCACACGACGGTGTATGAGCGGACGATCGAACAGGAGGGATCATCCCCGCATACGCGGGGAGCACTGCAGGTCCACGCGGTAGGCGGCGGCGTCGGGGGGATCATCCCCGCATACGCGGGGAGCACCCGCCGGCGTCAATCAGGTAGCCGGACGGCAGGGGATCATCCCCGCATACGCGGGGAGCACGCTGATTCCCTGCAGCCGGGCGACATCGTCTTCGGATCATCCCCGCATACGCGGGGAGCACGATCTTCGCCCATGTTTCATCGGTCAGACGGCCGGATCATCCCCGCATACGCGGGGAGCACCTGGATCATCGTCACCCGCCAGGCGCCGGCGCGGGATCATCCCCGCATACGCGGGGAGCACGGAGGCGTGCACATGATTGTCGTGGACGGGCCGGGATCATCCCCGCATACGCGGGGAGCACTTTCGACGTTCCCGCCTCTGGCGGGCGAGCCCGGGATCATCCCCGCATACGCGGGGAGCACGCTCTACTCGCACTTCGGCTCGAAGGGCATCTGGGATCATCCCCGCATACGCGGGGAGCACCCCGGGCATGCGGATCGTCCCGCTAGCACTGGGGGATCATCCCCGCATACGCGGGGAGCACCGGGTTTTTCGCTGTTTCCTCGGATGGAGTCTAGGATCATCCCCGCATACGCGGGGAGCACATGTGGTTCGATAAAATGGATTCCCGCGCCGTGGGATCATCCCCGCATACGCGGGGAGCACCTTCTTGACGGACGTGGTAAACCACGGAACGAGGGATCATCCCCGCATACGCGGGGAGCACTGCACTCTCGTGCACGACGCGTTCAAGAACACGGGATCATCCCCGCATACGCGGGGAGCACCCCATGACGACCGACATCCACACGCCGCGCTTCGGATCATCCCCGCATACGCGGGGAGCACGTGCCGGCGAGTTTCGGATCAGAAGGTTGGGGGGGGGGGATCATCCCCGCATACGCGGGGAGCACGGCGATATGAACCCCCCGCCGGGCGTGCCGGTGGGATCATCCCCGCATACGCGGGGAGCACGCCGCGAACCGACACGACGAAAGTCCCAAACACGGATCATCCCCGCATACGCGGGGAGCACCATGACGATTGGCTGCAGCAACGGGTGAGACGAAGGATCATCCCCGCATACGCGGGGAGCACGCCGGCCCGCAGCGGCAGGGCTCGACGGTGACCGGATCATCCCCGCATACGCGGGGAGCACAGCGCATGCCTGGAAGCGGGTTTGCGCTCGCGGGGATCATCCCCGCATACGCGGGGAGCACACCCGCTCCCACGCCCAGCGCGGCTGGGGCGGGGGATCATCCCCGCATACGCGGGGAGCACCCATACGATGAACATTGCGTCTCCTATAGGGGGGGATCATCCCCGCATACGCGGGGAGCACGCCGACCAGGTGGCGAAAACCCGCTTCGGGCGCGGATCATCCCCGCATACGCGGGGAGCACCGGCGCGCCCCGGCGTGCCGGCGTCCCCGGGGAGGATCATCCCCGCATACGCGGGGAGCACTCAGGCGATGGCGACGTCCACGACGACGACGAAGGATCATCCCCGCATACGCGGGGAGCACTCGCGAAGGCGGTGTTGCTCTGATGCCTCAGCAGGATCATCCCCGCATACGCGGGGAGCACCGGTGACGCCGAAGGTAGAGAAATTGCTCCCCCGGATCATCCCCGCATACGCGGGGAGCACATCGTCAAGTCGGGGGTGATTCTCACGACACGCGGATCATCCCCGCATACGCGGGGAGCACTCGCCTTGGAGATGCGAGACGCCGAGCCCTCGGGGATCATCCCCGCATACGCGGGGAGCACACCTACATGCCCGAAGCAGGATTCCCCGTCACCGGATCATCCCCGCATACGCGGGGAGCACTTGTTAACGGTTTCCTGTAGGTCACCGAGGGAGGGATCATCCCCGCATACGCGGGGAGCACCGCCGAGGTGCCCGCAAATGTTTGTCGACACAAGGATCATCCCCGCATACGCGGGGAGCACTGGCCACCACCGCCGCCGGTCTGCGGGCCTCCGGGATCATCCCCGCATACGCGGGGAGCACCCGCGGGCGCCGGTGACCATCGACCAGGGAGCAGGATCATCCCCGCATACGCGGGGAGCACGGCTGCTCTACTACGACACGGACTCCGCCATCCGGATCATCCCCGCATACGCGGGGAGCACGCCGAGCAGGTCTTCTCCCACCTGGCAGACGTCGGATCATCCCCGCATACGCGGGGAGCACGATCAGTGCACGACGCCGGGGGCGGGCGGCCGGGGATCATCCCCGCATACGCGGGGAGCACGCGCCGTTGATGGCGACCTGCAAGAGTTCGCCGGGATCATCCCCGCATACGCGGGGAGCACTGCCTCGGCGCTGGTGGACTGGACGATCGTGACGGATCATCCCCGCATACGCGGGGAGCACTTGTGGATGGAGGGCGGTCTGCGGGGCGGCGTGGGATCATCCCCGCATACGCGGGGAGCACTTGGCGTCGAATCGTGTCGTTTGATGTGGTTTTGGGATCATCCCCGCATACGCGGGGAGCACCTCCCCCCCCTCCGTTTGCTGCCCGGCCTTCGGGGATCATCCCCGCATACGCGGGGAGCACATGTCCTGTGGGGTTCGGTGACCCCGGTGGCTCGGATCATCCCCGCATACGCGGGGAGCACTTCCTTTCTTTTTTTCGTGACGCGAGGCCGCTGGGATCATCCCCGCATACGCGGGGAGCACCTTTTCCGTGTCCGGCGGTCCCCGTGTGGGGTGGGATCATCCCCGCATACGCGGGGAGCACTATCTGCCGAAGGAGGCCGACATTTTCGAGGGCGGATCATCCCCGCATACGCGGGGAGCACATGTGCCGCGCCATGGGCATTACGGAGAAGAATGGATCATCCCCGCATACGCGGGGAGCACCTTGAACGAGCGGGCGGCCCGCCAGCGCAGGAAAGGATCATCCCCGCATACGCGGGGAGCACTGGTCTCGCTTTTCCACTTCAACCATCCTATTCCTGGATCATCCCCGCATACGCGGGGAGCACACCGGGCTGGGCGAAGTCATCGACTATACGACGGGATCATCCCCGCATACGCGGGGAGCACCGGAGTCGGAGATGCTGGCGTTCGCGTGGGATCGGATCATCCCCGCATACGCGGGGAGCACTCTACACGAGCCTGTGGGCGGACAGGGATTTCGGGATCATCCCCGCATACGCGGGGAGCACCGGATGGCCCGCACACCACATCAAGAGCAGCATGGGATCATCCCCGCATACGCGGGGAGCACGCCTTCGGCGAGGGACTGGCCGTCGCCCCGAGGGGATCATCCCCGCATACGCGGGGAGCACGTCGCCACCGTCCGGGGCCTCGCCTGGCCGCGCGGATCATCCCCGCATACGCGGGGAGCACTACTCACCCGCATTGTTGACGCCGAGCACGCTGGGATCATCCCCGCATACGCGGGGAGCACCTCTCCGAGCGAGTGCATCAGCGTCTTCATGTCGGATCATCCCCGCATACGCGGGGAGCACACGCGACCCATGCCAGGCCGAGCAGCGCCACCAGGATCATCCCCGCATACGCGGGGAGCACAGCCCAGCGCATCGCCGTCGACGGCGCCCCCGCGGATCATCCCCGCATACGCGGGGAGCACCGGATCCTGCCCGCCGGCCAGACCCTCCCCGGCGGATCATCCCCGCATACGCGGGGAGCACCTTGCCGGCCTCGGCAGGGTCATCGGCGGTGTCGGATCATCCCCGCATACGCGGGGAGCACGGACATCGTCATGGTCTCCACGATCCAAGACACGGATCATCCCCGCATACGCGGGGAGCACCTTGGCGTCCTCCCACTTCGCGGACAGCACCTGGGATCATCCCCGCATACGCGGGGAGCACACACTGATTTTGATTGACTGCTTGCCTGCCACCGGATCATCCCCGCATACGCGGGGAGCACCTGTGACGTCCCCGAGGCTTGCCGAGCCGACTAGGATCATCCCCGCATACGCGGGGAGCACCTGAGAGACACGATCATCGACGCTCAGCGGAAGGGATCATCCCCGCATACGCGGGGAGCACTGGCTTTAGCGTCCCACGCCACGGGCACCTCCGGGATCATCCCCGCATACGCGGGGAGCACGAACCAGGTACACCCTCAAGTCGTCACCGAAAAGGATCATCCCCGCATACGCGGGGAGCACGGGGCGTAGAGACCTACCCGATCTTCGACGAAGCGGATCATCCCCGCATACGCGGGGAGCACGTCGAGCCTGCCGGCGCCGTTCGAGTAGCGGAAGGATCATCCCCGCATACGCGGGGAGCACGCAATTCCTGGTCTGAGGCTTGTCGAAATAAAGGGATCATCCCCGCATACGCGGGGAGCACAGTCCCATTTCTTGAATCTTTCCAGTCTACTTGGGATCATCCCCGCATACGCGGGGAGCACTCCACTACCTCGGACTCCACCTCCGTCTCCGGCGGATCATCCCCGCATACGCGGGGAGCACCGGCGTCGCGGGGAGGGGCCGTGTGGGAGGCGGCGGATCATCCCCGCATACGCGGGGAGCACCCGTCGTGGGTGCCGGGCATCGGCGGCAAGGGCGGATCATCCCCGCATACGCGGGGAGCACTGGGCGAGGCGCTGCCAGGCGGCGGCGTCTCCGTAGAAGATGGGATCATCCCCGCATACGCGGGGAGCACAAGCCTGGCAAGAGCGACGACGCCTTCGACGCCGGATCATCCCCGCATACGCGGGGAGCACGGACATGCATGGCGGACACGCCTGAAGAAGACGGGATCATCCCCGCATACGCGGGGAGCACCCTTGCGGGAGCGAGTGACTGTGTATTCCTTCGGGATCATCCCCGCATACGCGGGGAGCACTCTAGAGAGCGTCCCGGCAGTGGATCCTTGCTGGGATCATCCCCGCATACGCGGGGAGCACGCGCCGTTGATGGCGACCTGCAGGAGTTCTCCGGGATCATCCCCGCATACGCGGGGAGCACGCTTTTGACGTGTCGGTTGATTTTGGAGTTGGCGGGATCATCCCCGCATACGCGGGGAGCACTGGCCTCCGCCGCCGCCGGTGCCGGGGCCGCCGGGATCATCCCCGCATACGCGGGGAGCACAATCCTCCAGGGTAGCGAGGTTGTAGCGCTCGGGGATCATCCCCGCATACGCGGGGAGCACAGGTAGGCGTCGATCTGCTTGAAATTCTGCCACGGATCATCCCCGCATACGCGGGGAGCACACGGAGCTGCGCGCGATCGTCGAGCACTCCGCGAGGATCATCCCCGCATACGCGGGGAGCACTGCCACCGTCAACGGCAACGCCCGCGGCGGCGCGGATCATCCCCGCATACGCGGGGAGCACGACCAGGTCGCCGGGCTTCATGAGCGCGAGTTGGGATCATCCCCGCATACGCGGGGAGCACCCAAACGCGCATTCAAGAATGCCAGGATCGTTAGGATCATCCCCGCATACGCGGGGAGCACACTCAACCGCATCAAGCAAGAAATGCCGGCCGAGGGATCATCCCCGCATACGCGGGGAGCACCCGTTGCTGACGCCAGGCTTCAGGGACGGGATGGGATCATCCCCGCATACGCGGGGAGCACTCGATCGTGTCGGGCGCGACCTGGACGATGTCGGGATCATCCCCGCATACGCGGGGAGCACTCGCCCTGCTTGCGCGCGCGGACGATCGCCACAGGATCATCCCCGCATACGCGGGGAGCACCCGTGGCCTGCGGATAGACCACACCGGATTTGTAGGATCATCCCCGCATACGCGGGGAGCACCACGCCTTCCTGGAAGGTCACGGGGAATCCGGAGGATCATCCCCGCATACGCGGGGAGCACGCGATCCATACTCGCCGGGCGGACTGTAGCGATGGATCATCCCCGCATACGCGGGGAGCACCCGATGCCGAGGGCGGACATGGATTGCTTGAGCGGATCATCCCCGCATACGCGGGGAGCACTTCCCGAGCGTGCCCCAATCGCCGACCTTTCTAGGATCATCCCCGCATACGCGGGGAGCACCGTTGCCGAAGGCTTTCACTATTTTGCCGGGAAGGATCATCCCCGCATACGCGGGGAGCACCTTGCTTTTTGCGTTCCCCGAACTCTGACTCGAGGATCATCCCCGCATACGCGGGGAGCACCGTAGGGGATGGGCTTCTGTAGCTCTAGCGTCGGGATCATCCCCGCATACGCGGGGAGCACTCGCGACTGTCGGCCTTGAATTCGAAGTTCCCCGGATCATCCCCGCATACGCGGGGAGCACGTCAGTGTGCCGACGGTCCTGGCCGCCCACGTGGGATCATCCCCGCATACGCGGGGAGCACCTTGTGCGCGAGGGTGTCTGTCTCCCTAGCGAAGGATCATCCCCGCATACGCGGGGAGCACCGCCGGAGCCATAGGATTCGGCGCCACAGCCGCGGATCATCCCCGCATACGCGGGGAGCACAGCCTCGTCCACACTGATGGCCTACTGAAGCCAGGATCATCCCCGCATACGCGGGGAGCACGCCGGCGGCGTCGCCGACTACAAGAGCGGCATCGGATCATCCCCGCATACGCGGGGAGCACTCGGCGTCGGCATGAAAGGCATCACAGCCGGCGGGATCATCCCCGCATACGCGGGGAGCACTACGATTTCGACGTGTGGTGCTGGAACTCATGCGGATCATCCCCGCATACGCGGGGAGCACCGGCACCGCTCTCGCGAGGAGGCGCTCGATTGGGGATCATCCCCGCATACGCGGGGAGCACGTGTCGTAGTAGAGCAGGCGGTCGTAGTTGGCGGGATCATCCCCGCATACGCGGGGAGCACGGAACACGGCGAAAAGCATCTCGGCGCAGCAACGGATCATCCCCGCATACGCGGGGAGCACATCACTCGCGCGGGGCGGCTTCGGCCGCCCCGCGGATCATCCCCGCATACGCGGGGAGCACAGCAACTTGCGCTCATGAAGCCGGGTGACCTCGTGGATCATCCCCGCATACGCGGGGAGCACCCGCTCACGGGTTCACGTCTCGTGGGCGGCGGTGGATCATCCCCGCATACGCGGGGAGCACGCGGCGGCGGGGGTGCCGTCGGCGACGGCGTGCGGATCATCCCCGCATACGCGGGGAGCACTGTCAAGCTGTCCTACCTGTGAGCTCCCTCGCACGGATCATCCCCGCATACGCGGGGAGCACCTGGGGGGCAGCGTGTACTGGCCGAGCCGGATGGGATCATCCCCGCATACGCGGGGAGCACCTCTCTGGGTGATCGCTTCCGTGTGGGGCGCCGGGATCATCCCCGCATACGCGGGGAGCACTTTGTGGCGCCGGAGATAGACGAACTGGCTCCCGGATCATCCCCGCATACGCGGGGAGCACCACGAAAGACGCCGTCGACGCGCTCTCCGCAGCGGGATCATCCCCGCATACGCGGGGAGCACCACCAGGAAGACCCTCACCCGCGCGGATCCCGCGGATCATCCCCGCATACGCGGGGAGCACCGACGACTCCGACCAGTACGTGATCGACGGCCTGGGATCATCCCCGCATACGCGGGGAGCACGATTTCGACCTAGAGGCGATCGTCGATGACCTGGGATCATCCCCGCATACGCGGGGAGCACGAGACGCCGGGGATCATGTCCGGCTTCCAGTCCGGATCATCCCCGCATACGCGGGGAGCACTTCGCGAACACGGTCGCCAACATCAAGGCCGTCGGATCATCCCCGCATACGCGGGGAGCACGCCCGCGACCGTGTAGTCCTTGCCGCCCGTGCACGGATCATCCCCGCATACGCGGGGAGCACGCGTACAGCGTCTACAAGGAAGACGACCTGAAGGGATCATCCCCGCATACGCGGGGAGCACGGAGAAGCCCTGTTTCAGCTTGCCGATGCCGCCGGATCATCCCCGCATACGCGGGGAGCACACCAGGAAGACCCTCACCCGCGCGGATCCTGCGGGATCATCCCCGCATACGCGGGGAGCACGGGTGGCCCGCACACCACATCAAATCCACGATGGGATCATCCCCGCATACGCGGGGAGCACGCCAGGGATCCCGAAGGCCGTCTGCTCAAGCGCGGATCATCCCCGCATACGCGGGGAGCACGGCGTCGCTGGGGGGCAGCGTGTACTCGCCAAGGGATCATCCCCGCATACGCGGGGAGCACTCCCAAGAGATCAATCCGGCCGTTTCGAGACGCGGATCATCCCCGCATACGCGGGGAGCACGCCGTGTTCGTGGGCGGCTTGTCCGTGGGTGTGGGATCATCCCCGCATACGCGGGGAGCACGCCAAAGTCAACGAATTGCGCATGCACTCCACGGGATCATCCCCGCATACGCGGGGAGCACGAGGCGACCAGGTCCCGGGCCGCGTTGGACCACGGATCATCCCCGCATACGCGGGGAGCACCCACGGTGCGTTGGCTTTGGGGGTGGAGATGGGGGATCATCCCCGCATACGCGGGGAGCACGAGGGCGACGGCAAGGATCTGGCGCGCACCCAGGGATCATCCCCGCATACGCGGGGAGCACCACCGCGAGCGCCAGGTGGTGGCAGGCGTCGGGGGATCATCCCCGCATACGCGGGGAGCACGAGGCTAGAAGGATTGGGAGCATCAACCGGCTGGGATCATCCCCGCATACGCGGGGAGCACCGTCGCCGGAGACGGTCACCGCCATGCCGAATCCGGATCATCCCCGCATACGCGGGGAGCACGCGCCGACCCGCCTGGTCGACCGGTGGCGGGACGGATCATCCCCGCATACGCGGGGAGCACCCGTCCGGGCCGAGCCTTCATGGCGGCCCGACGGGATCATCCCCGCATACGCGGGGAGCACCACGTTCCAGCAGTAGGTGGTCCATACGTCGAGGGATCATCCCCGCATACGCGGGGAGCACCATCTCCTGTTCCCGTTTCGTGCCGGCAATCATGGGATCATCCCCGCATACGCGGGGAGCACTCGTCGCGGAAGATGACCCAAGCTTCGCGCGCCGGATCATCCCCGCATACGCGGGGAGCACCCATCCTCTCCTACAATGCGCCATGGACTGTTGGGATCATCCCCGCATACGCGGGGAGCACCGACCCGAACCGATCTTTCGGCGAAAAGATGGCGGATCATCCCCGCATACGCGGGGAGCACCGGCCCCGGGGTTTTCGATCCGCCCCGGGGCCGGGATCATCCCCGCATACGCGGGGAGCACGGAGTTTGCGTTGAGGTAGTAGGAGAGTGGGCGGGGATCATCCCCGCATACGCGGGGAGCACTGTGCGACCTCGGCCCTGAGGCCAAGCCTTTTGGGATCATCCCCGCATACGCGGGGAGCACATGTCCATGTCCGTCTTCGAAATCACGTCCCCCGGATCATCCCCGCATACGCGGGGAGCACCAGCACGACGTAGAGACATCGTCACTCCATACCGGATCATCCCCGCATACGCGGGGAGCACTCGGATTCGGCTTTCGTGTAGCGGTCGGCGACCGGATCATCCCCGCATACGCGGGGAGCACCTCAACTCCGGCGCCGCCCACCGCGTCGCACAGGGATCATCCCCGCATACGCGGGGAGCACAAGGATGAGGAGAAGACCGCGACGATCGAGGGCGGATCATCCCCGCATACGCGGGGAGCACGAGGAGACTTCGGTTTACTCATTTTCTCATTCCGGATCATCCCCGCATACGCGGGGAGCACGAACACCACGCCGTCCGTCAAACGCACGTATCGGGATCATCCCCGCATACGCGGGGAGCACCTTCGCCACATTTTCGGGGTTGCTCGGGGCGCCGGATCATCCCCGCATACGCGGGGAGCACCCCTTGGCGTCTTCCACCGTCTCCCGATACGAGGGATCATCCCCGCATACGCGGGGAGCACCCAGATGGTCTCGGCGTCGACGGGATCGTCGGGGGATCATCCCCGCATACGCGGGGAGCACCTGTAGGGGTACTTCGCGGTCATCGGAGGTTCCGGATCATCCCCGCATACGCGGGGAGCACCAACTATTCCAACCCAGATCCTAGTGATACTGAGGATCATCCCCGCATACGCGGGGAGCACGGTCAGGGTGCCGACGGTGCGGGCGGCCCAGGTGGGATCATCCCCGCATACGCGGGGAGCACGGTGTGCGACGCTACCAGAGAGTTATCGATGGCGGATCATCCCCGCATACGCGGGGAGCACATCAAAATCAGTGTGACAGCCGACACGAAAAAGGGATCATCCCCGCATACGCGGGGAGCACCCCTGGACGTTCAAGCAGGGCTGACGCGTGGCGGGATCATCCCCGCATACGCGGGGAGCACGTCGACCATGCCAGGCATGCGCCCGGTGAGACCGGATCATCCCCGCATACGCGGGGAGCACCTTTCAGTCCCGGGGGCTTTCCCCTTGCTGTACGGATCATCCCCGCATACGCGGGGAGCACACGTGGGCGGCCGCCGCCGCCGCCGGGTCAAGCGGATCATCCCCGCATACGCGGGGAGCACGGTGAGCATGACCTGTTCACCCATTGTGAGGGAGGATCATCCCCGCATACGCGGGGAGCACGTGATCCTGACCGTCGCTGCCGCGCCCGACGCCCGGATCATCCCCGCATACGCGGGGAGCACTTGTAGGACAGAATGGGCCCGAAATTATAGTAGGGATCATCCCCGCATACGCGGGGAGCACGCAGAGCTTCGGCTTCCCTCAGGCAACCCAGAAGGATCATCCCCGCATACGCGGGGAGCACGAAAATCATGCCGAATCTGAGACGAATTTCTCAGGATCATCCCCGCATACGCGGGGAGCACTACCTCCCGAAAGAAGCCGACATCTTCGAAGGCGGATCATCCCCGCATACGCGGGGAGCACGTATAGGCGATGCCGCGCCCCTGGACGGCGATGGGATCATCCCCGCATACGCGGGGAGCACCTACAGGATCGGCCTCTCCGGAGGCGCCAGCCAGGATCATCCCCGCATACGCGGGGAGCACGGGCACCTTGAGGTTGCTGTAGATCCAATCCAGGGATCATCCCCGCATACGCGGGGAGCACATGGGGACACGGCGGCCCTGGCCGCGGCCCCCGGGATCATCCCCGCATACGCGGGGAGCACACTTGGAAATCCCTGCAATACCAAGGATCGCCGCCGTGATTATACCAGTTTTCCTTTACCCGTCACCCACCCCTCAGGAGGAGGCGGATCGTAGTATGGTTTTGCTAACATTGTCCTGAAAGGGGTACGGAGATGCTGTCCACTGGTTCACGCCGAGCATGGGCCAAATCGGGGTACGACCCGGAGCGGCGATGTTGGTCGCCGCTCTGGCTTCATCTTTTGGACACGGCAGGCGTCGCTCGGCTTTTGGCGAGGAATTGGCTTACGCCGACGATTTCGAATCTGATTCAAGCCGAGTTCGCCGAATCCGAATCTGGATTAACTCCAGATGATGAGTTCGTCTTACTCGCCTCCTGGATCGCAGGCGTTCATGACATAGGCAAAGCCACTCCCGCTTTCAGTTCCCAGGTCCCCTATTTGGACGATCGCATGCGCGAAGGCGGCCTTGATCATACTCCCATTGATCCTGAAGAACGCCGCAGAGTCCCTCACGCGCTTGCTGGCCAGTTGGTTCTTGAACGATGGCTTAAGGAACTGGGCTGGGGTATCTCGACGGCGCGGGCTTTGGCGTCGATAGTCGGCGCTCACCATGGAATCCCGGCGCTGGAAGGCCATCTAAATGATGCTCGGGGCCGTGAACCTCTACTAGGAGACTATGCGTGGCAAACTGTTCACGCTGAACTTCTCGATCTCGTGGCAGAACGTACCGGCGCTAAGGACAATTTGCAATTTTGGGCGCATAAATCAGAGTCCAAGTCGTGGTCTCAACCTTTTTTAGTTGAATTATCAGGTCTGGTTATTCTAGCTGATTGGCTGGCGTCCTCTGAAACATATTTTCCTCTTCTATCCATTGACGATGACGGCATGTCTCTTTTCGATTGCGACGTGCATGAAAGGCGCGTCGAAACGGGCTGGTCCCGCGTGGAGTTGCCTTCCCCATGGCATCCCTGTGATGTCGGAGAAAACGCCGACTTTTTGTTGAACGCTCGATTCGACCTGCCTGACGGCACTTCGGCGACGGCCGCTCAGCGCATTGCCGTCAAGAAAGCCAGGGAAATGGGCCTGCCCGGGATGCTCATCGTCCAAGAGACCACCGGGTCGGGCAAAACCGAGGCCGCGCTTATGTCTGCCGAGATCATGGCGGCGCGTACTGGACGGTCTGGGGTATTGTTCGCGCTGCCGACTCAGGCGACCACCGACGCCATGTTCTCTCGTGAATTGGATTGGCTGAGCAAAATCGAATCTTCCTATCGTGCGAACGGGGCTGCCTCGACTTTCGCAATCCAGCTTCAACATGGCCGGGCCCGTCTGAACGAAGAAGCGGGTAGGTTGCGAAAGAAGGGGTATGAGATTCGAGATCGACTCCTCGGCAGTTTGGGGGAAGCTCAAGAGAACCCGGAGAAACACAAACCGTCTCATCCATACGACATCGGACGAGACGAAGACAGTTCACAAATCGGTGAACAGCCTCATAGATCCACGCAAAATGTTAATGGAGTGCAGAGAGACCTGGCAATCATGGCTTGGTTCACAGGTCGTAAGAAATCTATGCTTTCCGATTTCGTTGTGACTACTGTCGACCATGTTCTTTTCTCGTCCATGCGCGCTCCGCATCTTGCTTTGCGACATCTCGGCCTTAGCAGGAAGATAGTGGTCGTTGACGAAGTGCACTCATACTCCACCTATATGAACAATTATCTGGAACGCGCTCTCACCTGGTTGGCATCCTACGGGGTACCGGTGATTTTGCTTTCCGCAACGCTTTCGGAGGCACGTTGCGCAAGCTTCGCCGACGCCTACCGCCGCGGCTTGCGGCTCATGGCCGGAGAGAAAGTGCCGAAGAAACCGTCACCGAATGCTGTCAGCATGCCTTTCCCTTCCCTGGCCACTGTCAGCCGGGATGGTATGGAAGTGACGCACGTTGAGGCGACCGGTCGCAGCAGCCGGGTACGCATTGAGCGTTTGGGCAAAGATGACAGTCTCACGGCGCTTTTGGGAAATGCGTTGGCCGACGGCGGCTGCGCCCTCGTCGTCCGGAACACTGTGCGCCGGGCACAAGAAACCTACGAGCAGTTGCGGGAGGTCTTCGGTGAGGACGTGAGTCTCAACCACGCCCGTTTCACCATTTCCGATCGTCTCGCCAGGGACGCCGATCTTCTTCGCCGTTTCGGATCGCCGCGACGGCGGCCAAAGCGTCCTCATCGGGCGATCGTCGTGGCCACTCAGGTGGTCGAGCAGTCTCTCGACGTCGACTTCGATCTGCTCATCACCGATCTCGCTCCCATCGACTTGATCCTCCAGCGGATGGGACGCCTGCACCGTCATCGACGAACCCGGCCGAAAGGCTTAAGCCACCCCGTGTGCTATATCGATTGGCTGCCGAGCGCTTCGAATCCCGATCCTCGAGTGGAGCCCGGGGCTGAGACGATCTATGGAGAACACGACATGCTCCTCACCGCCGCGGCCTTGAACGGGGTGCTTGCGGACGACGCCTTGGTCGCGGTCCCCGACGACGTCCGCGAGCTTGTCGAAGCGGTTTACGGGGATGGAGTTGAAGTCCCCGCGCCGTGGGCCGAGGCCCTCGAACAAGCACGGGAAAAGGCCCGTAAGAAGAAGCGCGACAGTACGAAAGCTTCGAAGGCTTTTCTGCTGAATGAACCTGTCATGCGGAGGAAGACCGCATCACTTGTCGGCTGGCTGCAAACGATCGCCGATGACTCCGAAGAAGGCAAAGCCCAAGTCCGCGATGGAGAAGATTCCTTGGAGGTCATCCTCCTCGAGCGACGGTATACAGGGGGACAGGAGGAATTGTGCACTCTTTCCAGTGCGCTGGGAGCTTCCTCCTCCATAATCCCCGTCGATCGGATACCCGATCGGAGCGTTGTGCGTGCGATGGCGATGTCTGAGGTCAGGCTTCCTCCCCGATTCACGAATTCAAGTATGATTGACAGAGTTCTCGACGAACTCGAAGAGAGTTGTTTCGTTCCCGCCTGGCAGGCCTGCCCTGATCTGCGCGGCCGACTCTTCCTTCCACTCACCGACGGACGCGCTCAACTGGCCGGCGTAACCGTTGAGTACACTTCTACAACCGGCCTTATGGAAGTAAATGAAAATGACACAGAGCTTCAATCTGCTTGACGAGCCCTGGATTCGCGTGACCTGGCTCGATGGGGAACCCGGTGAAGTCTCTCTCCTGACCGCATTTCGAGACGCCGTCCGAATCTCGGGAATTCACGGCGAAATCGCGAGTCAGGATATGGCGCTCCTACGGCTTCTGCTAGCCATTGCACACCGAGCCACCGGTGGTCCTGAAGACCTGGACGACTGGAGGGCCTACTGGGCGAATCCGGAGAAGCTCGGAGCCGATGCCGGCGACTACCTCGAACGATATCGCGATCGTTTCGATCTGCGCGATCCTGAGGCACCCTTCTTTCAAGTTGCCGGAATCCACGCCAAATCGGGAAAGATCTCGGACCTAGAGTCACTGATCGCGGACGTTCCCAACGGAGAGCCTTTCTTCACGACGCGGATCGGCCCCGGGCTCGACCGCATGGGGTGGGCGGAGGCCGCCCGCTGGCTCGTTCATGTGCACGCCTTCGACCCCTCGGGAATTCGATCGGGCGCGGTCGGCGACCCCAGGGTCAAAGGCGGAAAAGTATACCCCATCGGTCCGGGGTGGACCGGCCAGATCGGCGTCGTGGCCGTCGAAGGGAAGAATCTGGCTGAGACGATCCTGCTCAATACGGTAGTCACCGAGAGCCTTGCCGATCTTGCCGAAGTCGAACACGAAGCCGACCTACCGCCATGGGAGAAGAAGCCTGATGGCCCAGCGGGTTCCATGGACCTCGAACCGATCGGACCCGTCTCATGCTACACGTGGCAGACTCGCCGCGCCTTGCTTCACGGAGACGAAAAGGGCGTTACGGGGCTGTTCCTCGGCAACGGCGACAAAGCGACGCCACAGAATCGCTATCTCGTGGAGCCCATGAGTGCATGGCGATATTCGGAGCCTCAAACTAAAAAATTCAAAGAGATCGTTTTCATGCCGCGTAAACATGACAAAGATCGTGCCATGTGGAGGGGGTTATCCAGCCTCATCCCTCAACTCATTCCGAAGTTAAAGATCAAGGGCAAAGGAGAATTCACCCGATATAGAATTCCAGGAGTCATTTCTTTTTACGAAAAGCTTCTCGCACAAGAGATCGTCTCCCACCGAGGCGTCATTCCGGTTCACGCCGTCGGCATTGAGTACGGGGCTCAAGAGGCAGTGGTCAGCGAGCACTTCGACGATGTCCTCAACCTTCCAGCTGGTTTGTTGGCGCCGGACAATAAGCGGCTTGTGACGCTTGTCCGTGATGCGATGGAGAAGACGGAGGAAGTCGCCAAAGTGGTGCGGCAACTGGGCGGTGACCTCATTCGCGCCCGAGGGGGCGATTCCGAACACATATCCTCCGCCAGGGAGAAAGCCGGAGTCGCCTTCTATTTGGCCATTGACGAGGGGTTCCCTCGGTGGCTGGCATCCTTGGACGGCATCGAGCCCGAGACGGCCCGAGGCGATTGGCGGAACCGGCTTTGGAGCGAGGCGCGCAGGCAGAAGGAGAACTTGGTGGATTCGGCTCCTCCGGCAGCCTATGCCGGGCGCGGTGAAGGGAGGAGTCGCGTCGATGTCGGCCTCGCGATGAAATGGTTCGACACCGCACTAAACAGAGTTCTTCCTAAATCTATCCTTTCCAAACAAACGAAAGAGAAAGATCAATAATGAACACAGTAGATGAAATAATAAAAGATGAAAAGTATTTATATAAGAAAAAACGACGTAATTTAAGTTCGATAGGGAATAAGGTGAATTCTGACATCTTATGTTTACAGAAAAGGTATCTTTCCGAGGATTCTCGGAAACATGCTCGGGCCCGGGCGGACTTGGCCAACCTGCGTCGCGGCCTTACCGCGGGTCCCGGCGAGCGTGTGGAGATCTGGGATCTCACTCAGGTGGACGTTTCCGACAATGCGCCGGACGAGCCCACACGTGAGGAGTTCGCAGTGCACGTCGCAATGACTCTCTACGCGGCCCATCAACAATCCCGAACCAAGCCTATGCATCGACCAGGGGAGGGGCTCGGACATGCGGCCCACAGCGTCGTAGGGTACGGCGAAGATGAAAACCCATCGGCTCGTGCCCGTTTCGATGCTCTGGTAATGTCCTCGACTCCGAGGGAATTGCGTCGTCATCTTCGATCGTTCGTTTCGCTGTTGCGCGCCAAGGAAATACCCTTGGACTATGGCATGCTGGTCGACGACATCGTTTGCTTCCAGCGTCCTGGAGGGGCGAAGGCGGTGCGACGGCATTGGTCACGCCAGTACTACGATTTTTCTTCGACAGATGGCGAGTCCAGCGAGACCGATTCCACAGCAGAAGACATCTGCTCGGAAAACTCACTACACAACAGTTTGACAAATACAAAGGAATAAAATAATGAATACATATGTTGACATTCACATTGTTCAAGATCTTCCGCCCAGCTGTGTCAACAGAGACGATTCTGGCTCCCCTAAGTCAGCCATCTACGGGGGTGTACAGCGTTTACGCATATCCAGCCAATCATGGAAGCGTGCGACCCGTCATGACTTCACCGATTATTTGGATGCCTCCGAGCTGGGCACACGCACCAAGCGGGTGGTCGAGGTTCTCGCGAAAGAGATCGCCAGGCAGGCAGAAGACCTCTCCGACCAGGCCCGGAAATTGGCGGAGCAAGTCTTCCAAGCCACCAAGATCAAGCTCGTCGATTCACGGGCGAAGAATGGGGAAGAGTCCCTTAAGTCTCAGGAATCCGGTTATCTGATCTTCCTCTCGCACAGACAGATCGCCATGCTCGCGGAATTGGCCATAGCCAGTAACCGTTCGGGCAAGGCGCTCGACAAGAAAGCCGTCAAGGCGATTTTCAAGTCCGGCAATTCCATCGACGTCGCCCTCTTCGGCAGGATGGTCGCCGACGACGCCGATCTCAACGTCGATGCCGCATGCCAGGTCGCCCACGCCATCTCCACCCACGCCGCCGAAAACGAATTCGATTTCTACACCGCCGTGGATGACGAGAAAGCCCGATCCGAGGAGAAGGAAGACGCAGGGGCGGGAATGATGGGCACCGTTGAATTCTCATCGGCGACGATTTATCGATACGCAACGATAAATATAGGTATGCTTTTGGAGAATTTAGGAAATAATGAGGCGACGTTGCGTGCTTTGACTGCTTTTATTAAAAGCTTCATTAGATCTATGCCGACAGGTAAGCAGAATACATTCGCCAACCGCACGCTGCCAGACACCGTCGTCATTCACATCCGTGAGGATCAACCGGTCTCGTTCGTCGGCGCTTTCGAGAAGCCCATTGCCCAAGATCTCACTGAAGGCTATGTCACGCGGTCGGTTAGACAGCTGGCCGACCACGAGAGAAAGCTCGAAGAGACATATGGATTCAAGCCTCTGCACGGATTCGCTGTGAGCATGGAGAGCCCCGAAGCCGTCGAATCGCTAGGCGAACGCATCTCCTTCGCCGATTTGGACGGCAGAGTGCGCGAGGTCGTCGCTCGCCGCTTGCCCGGCGCGGAGTCCGAGTGATGACCGTCCTGCTTCTGCGCCTGGCAGGTCCCCTGCAGGCCTGGGGCGTCAAATCGAAATTCTCCATTCGCGCCACCGAATTGGCGCCGACCAAGAGCGGCATCCTCGGAATGCTGGCGGCGGCTGTCGGCCGACGCCGAACCGACCCCGTCGAGGACTTGCTGACTCTGCGTTTCGGAGTGCGCAAAGACCAGCCGGGTACGGTCATCTGCGATTTCCACACTGCTCATACGCTGGACGGGAAGAAGTCGATGCCGCTGTCTGACCGGTACTACCTGTCCGACGCCGTCTTCTTGGCCGGAATCGGAGGGGAGAGATCGATGCTCGAGACGCTCGATCGAGCGGTGCGCTATCCGGCGTTTCCGCTTTATCTCGGACGGCGATCGTGTCCGCCTGCGCTTCCGGTGTCTCTGGGATTGCGTGAGGCACCGTTGCTTGAGGCCCTGAAAGAGGAGCCTTGGCTGGCTTCGGAGCGGTTTCAACGTCGTAACGGCTGGGATTTCCATGCGGAGATCCTCATCGACAAGGAAGCCGTGCGGGACGGAGAGCATTCCGATGACGTGCGCGGAAGCCGGGACGTGCCCCTTTCCTTCGACCCTCGACATCGCGAGTACTCCTTCCGCGACATCGAACGTCATAGGATTTGCCTGGGCGGTATGCGCGGGGTCGATCACCACGATCCGATGGCCGAACTGGAAGATTGACGAGGTGACCGATGCACTTGACGAAAATCGAACTCGACCTGCACAGAAGATTTGCTCGAAAACTCCTGAGCTCGCCCCAGGTTATGCACGCTGTCGTGATGAAAGCGTGCCAGCCCGGCGGCGAATCGGGGCAGTCAGATGCCACTGACGGCTTTCCCCCTGGGCGCGTGCTGTGGCGCGTGGATTCGGGGAGCTTTGGCGTGTCCCTGTACATCCTCTCCCCGAGACCCCCGGAACTGACACAGCTGGAATCCGAGGCAGGCCTCAGCGACACGGCCCGCACATTGGACTATGAGGGGTTCCTCGACAAGCTGTCGAACGGCCAGCACTGGGCATTCCGTTTGTCGGCCAATCCCATTCACTCGGTTCCTGGTAAGCCCGGTACTCGCGGTAAAAGATACGGACACGTCACTGTCGAGCACCAAAGGAAGTGGCTTCTCGAGAGGACCGGCAAATACGGGTTCTCGATTGCGGGCGCCGATGCCGAGCGTGACGGGACGGCAGAAGACTCCGATGGCTCTTCCCCGCTGGACGCTTCCTCTGTGCTGATCGTCCGAAGGGACAGACCCGTCTTCTATCGCAACCGTCGCGATGGGCAGCGTCGGGACAGAGTGACCATCAGCCGAGTCGTATACGAAGGCGTGCTCCGTATCGACGACGCCGAGCCGTTCAAGAGAATGCTCGTCGGCGGACTGGGGCCCTCGAAAGCGTATGGCTGTGGTCTCATGACCCTGGCCCGGCCCAAGCGATCCTGAAGGTGCGTAACTTCGATGGCGCGCCTGCTTCCCGTCCCTGTGACTGCGCTTCCCAGAGCCGCGGACCGTATGTCCTTCCTGTACCTCGAGCACTGCGTCGTCCATCGCGAGGACGGTGCGTTGACGGCGCGCAACGAACAGGGGATGATGCGCGTTCCCGCGGCGTCCCTGCTCGCTGTCTTCTTAGGGCCGGGGACATCCATAAGCCACCAGGCTATGATGCTGCTCGGAGAGTGCGGCACCACCGCTGTGTGGGTGGGCGAACGCGGGGTGCGCTACTACGCCCATGGACGCTCTCTGGCCACGTCGACCCGGCTGCTGGTCGAACAAGCCGCTCGTGTCTCTTCGCCCCAGAAGCGTTTGGGTGTGGCACGCCAAATGTACCTCATGCGTTTCGCGGGCGAGGACGTGACCGGACTCACCATGCAGCAACTGCGTGGCAGAGAGGGCGCGAGAGTCCGAGCCGTATACCGTGAGAATTCCCGCCGTACCGGAGTGCCATGGCAGAGGCGCGAATACCAGCCGGACGACTTCGACTCGTCAGACCCCGTCAACCAGGCTCTGTCCGCCGCGCACGCCGCGCTGTATGGCGTCGTTCACGCCGTCATCGTCTCACTGGGGTGCTCGCCGGGGCTGGGTTTCGTCCACACCGGCCATGAGAGGTCTTTCGTCTACGACATGGCCGATCTGTACAAAGCCGATGTGACCATACCCGTGGCCTTCGACGTGATCAGTGAGGGCATGGAGGACATAACCGGAACGACGCGACGGCGCGTCCGCGACAGGGTGTTCGAATTCAAAGTCATCGAACGCTGCGTGCGCGACATCCAAAGACTCCTGGAAGTCGATGAGTCGGAGGACCTGAGCGTCAACGTCGTCTCTCTGTGGGACTATCAACGCAAGATCGTCGCTGGAGGGACCAATCACGCCTTCGCCATGGAGGCCTCCGAGGGAGGGGATCCCCCGTGGTAGTCATCGTCCTGTCGGCGGCACCCGCAGGACTGCGCGGGGCCCTCACACGATGGATGCTCGAGGTGTCCGCAGGGGTGTACGTCGGGCACCTCTCCACGCGGGTGCGAGAGCAGGTCTGGGAATTGATCCAGGCCAACATCGGGCAGGGAAGGGCGTTGCTCGTCTACCCGGTCAAGTCCGAACAGAGATTCGCAATCCTGTCTCTCGGCCATGAACGCATTCCCGTCGATGTCGAAGGGCTTTTGGTCATGCAGGCTCCATCTGTTCCCTCCGCAGGAGTGGAAAGGCTTCCCGGAGCGGTGCCGCCTCCGAAGGAATCCTGGTCGATCGCCGCTCGCCGGCGCCGTTATCGGAACTCCGCTGAGAGGGCGCTCCGGCGAGACTGACCTCCGGGGACGAGACAGACAGCCGTGAACGATGGTCGGCCGATCCGAGGTTTGATCTCCGGGCCTGAGACAGATACAGGACCGTTGCATTCACACTCCCTGCCTTGGATTGTCGACGTAGGACGGGTACCGGTTCCCCTGTGGACCATTACCCGTCATCCGATGGTTAATTTTCCGTCGAGCCGGTGTCAGAATTGGACCAGCAAATCGGATCACAGTACATATAGCGAACGCGAAGGAGAATCGAGACATGCCCCAACGTTCCGATGTGTCCCGTCATCGGGACAGCTCTTCAGGGATTTGGTCGGATGAAACCGCTTATTGGCGAGGAATGACGTACAGTCCCTCTTCCTCCGAAGGAGGTGGGGATTCGCGGCGAGCCGATGCCGTCCATGAGAGGGCTTCCAAACCGGAGCCTCGGGAGTCTCGGCTTTCGCCGTCCGCCGGTTCTCGGGACGATGCCAGGATTGCCGCCTCCTGGTATTCAGGGGCATCGACGTATCGCGCTGCCAACGCATACCCCGCTCCAGCCAGGCCTATCGACACCGTGTCGGCCGGTTATCCTGCATCACGGCAGTCTGAATATGATATACGGCATACTTCTCGACGTCGCTCTCACGCGAGTGGTCAGCGCATAGCGCAGGTCTCCACGCATCCGCGTACCCTTTGGCCGGCGCGAAGACGCGAGTTCCTCATGAGGCCGGGCGGAATCCTTATGCTGGCCACGGCAATCGCCTCAACTCTGGCCTTAGGATGGCTGGCCATCTTCCTCGGGCAGTCCTGAGCCGATCTCTTCTTCTCACTCCTCGCCGGTGGATCTACTGCGGAGCGGTGTTGTATTTGTGGCAAGGCGGTTGTGCAGAGATAGAATGCCAGTGCTGTCGCAACATACACTATACTGTAAGGAGAGTTGCACATGGTCAGGCGCTTCAATCCGCCGCCCAATTGGCCGGCTCCGCCCGAAGGATGGGTTCCCGACCCGTCGTGGCGACCGGACCCCGCCTGGGGGCCGGCTCCGGAGGGATGGAATTTCTGGCTTGACGACGAGGATAAGCGGCATTTGCAGGCTGCCGAGTCCGGAAATGCCGCATCGTCCGACGAGACGGTCTTCTCCGCCTCGAGAGCAGCCGAAGTCTTCTCGTCCTACTCGGCCTATTTCAATGAACAGCCGCCCGACGGGCTGTCAGACGCCGAGCATGGTCAGTCGTGGAATGCCGGTAGTCCTGGAGGGTATCCGGTCGGCGACGTTCCCGGTCCGATCGGCGCGAATCCAAGGCCTGTTGGAGAAACCGGTACTCTCGGACCAGCGATTGACGGCACTGCACCGTCGGCCCCCTCGGCGGCGATGCCGCAGTACCAGGCCATGCCCCAATACCAGGCTATGCCGGCGTCGGCCGCTCTTCCGCCGGTGCTCGGCGGGCAACCCTTCGCGGATGCGGGATCGGGGCAGTCGGATCAGAGGCCTAAGAAAAAAGGCTTCTTTACAAGGCCGATAGGCGTGATCCTCATCCTTCTCATCGTCACAGGGCTTATTGTCGGGGGATTTTTCGCGGTCAAGAGTCTTTTGGACGATAAGAACGATGAGTCCCTAGGAATGAATATCACTCATGAAATGAAATATGTGGAAAACTATATTGACTAACGCAGTTCAATTTTATTGAAAGGATTTATTTTATATATTGTACATTACGTTTAAATGTTTAAAGTCGATTCACGATACTGTATTTAAATATTTAATAATATAACACGACAAAACACTTAGTATGTATTGAATAATCTTTTCGTTTTCTTTTGCATTCGACGAAAATGACCAAATGCCGAGACGACAGTCACGGGTTTCCGGTACTCGCTATCATGGAATCCATGACTCGCACCATCGACATCGCGGTGATTCCGGGTGACGGCATCGGTCCTGAAGTCGTCCGCGAGGCTTGTAAAGTCTTAGAGTCTGCTGTAGCATTATGCGACACAATCGGAAATGAAAGATTACATATTCAGTTTACCCGCTACGAACTTGGCACTGAACGCTACCACAGGACGGGCGAGATCCTCCCTGACGCCGAGCTCGAAGAGATCAAGCGACATGACGCAATCCTCCTCGGAGCGGTAGGCGATCCGTCAGTTCCCTCCGGACTGTTGGAAAGAGGTCTGCTCCTCAAACTCCGCTTCGCCTTGGACCACTATGTCAATCTCAGACCCAGCAGGCACTATCCGGGTGTTCCGACTCCGCTCGCAGCCCCCGGCGCGATCGACTTCCTCGTCGTGAGAGAGGGGACCGAAGGGTTGTACTGCGGCAACGGGGGGGTCATGCGGCAGGGAACTCCTCACGAAGTCGCCACAGAGGTTTCCGTCAACACCGCTTACGGAGTGGAACGAGTGGTCCGCTACGCTTTTTCGAAAGCCGTGTCACGTTCTCGCAAAAAGCTGACATACGTTCACAAACACAACGTCCTTGTCAATGCGGGAGGCTTGTGGCGAAGGATCGTCCAAGAAGTGGGCGCCGAATACCCCGATGTCGCGGTCGACTATCTCCACGTGGACGCCGCCACGATATTCCTGCTCACCGATCCCGGACGATTCGACGTGCTTGTAACCGACAACCTTTTCGGTGACATTCTCACCGACGAAGCCGGCGCAGTGACGGGCGGCATCGGCCTGGCGGCCTCGGGCAATATCAATCCCGAAGGCTCCTACCCGTCGATGTTCGAGCCTGTCCACGGGTCGGCTCCGGACATCGCCGGACGGCATAAGGCCGATCCCACCGCGGCGATATCCTCCGCGGCTTTGCTTCTCGACCATTTGGGGCATCCCGGCCCCGCACGTGCCATCGAGACAGCAATCGAGGCCGATATGGCGGTGCGGGCGGAGGCAGCGGCTTCAGGAAACCCTCTTGTGCGTTCAACTCCGCAGATAGGCGACGACATCGCAGCCCGTCTCCGAGGCTGACTACCCGACCGGGAAGCAGGCGGTCTTCAACCCTTGGGCGGGCGATGCCTCGGCACGTCCTCCGGCTACAATCGGTCTATCGTCAAGAAAGAAAAGAAGTGACACAATGACGTATACGAATCTAGAACTCGCCTCCATGGGAAAGGTTCCACTCGCCGACGAATTGCTCGGCTCCTGGGAAATCGTTCCCAATCCGCATTCGACGAGCCAGGCAGAGCGCAGCGCGGCTCTCGTCGATCTCGGCTTCGGCAAACGGTTCTCCGACCACATGGCCCATGCGACATGGACTGCCGAGCGGGGATGGCATGATTTTAGGATCGAACCGTACGAAGCTATTGCCATGAGTCCGGCTGGCGCGGTTCTCCATTACGGGCAAGAGGTCTTCGAAGGTCTGAAGGCCTATCGGCACGCCGACGGCTCCATCTGGACGTTCCGGCCCACCTACAACGCAGCGCGACTCAACCATTCGAGCCGCCGCCTGGCCATTCCCGAGTTCGAGCATGAAGCCTTCATCGGATCGATCGTCAATCTCGTCCGTCAGGACGCCGCATGGGTGCCCGATGCGCCGGGGTCGTCCCTCTACCTCCGTCCCTTCATATTCGCATCCGAAGCCTTTCTGGGTGTGCGGGCCTCGCATCGCTACGAATACATGGTCGTCGCCTCCCCATCCGGAGCCTATTTCGCGAATGGATTCCAGCCCATCGACGTGTGGGTCGAACGGGAGTTCCACCGTGCCGGAACGGGAGGCATGGGCGACGCCAAGACCGGCGGCAACTATGCATCCTCGTTGCTGCCGAAGACGGTCGCTCACGACGCGGGGTATGACGAAGTCATGTTCCTCGACGCGACGATGGGGACCGATATCGACGAACTCGGCGGCATGAACGTCTTCGTGGTCATGTCGGATGGATCGATCCGCACGCCTCGGTTGACGGGCAACATCCTCGCGGGATGCACCCGTTCCTCCATCCTTCAGCTCTTGCGGGACGAAGGACGCGACGTCAGGGAGGAGACTCTGCCCATTGCGGACGTTCTAGCGGGAATCGACAGCGGTGCGGTGACCGAGATGTTCGCATGCGGGACTGCCGCCGTCGTCACATCCATCGGGTCGCTTTCGAGTCGGGATTTCCACGTCGATCTTCCGGGACACGAAACGACCAAAGCGATATACGACCACTTGACGGGTATTCAGCTCGGAACGGTTGAAGACACGCACGGTTGGCTGTACCGCTTGGCATGAGGCGGCCTCGGATACGCAGAGGAACCTGTGGATTCGGGCAGCCGGGCTTCGATCGGTTCCCGCCTTTGCCGGTGGCATCGCCGCGTTCGGAAGGTTGCGGCCGGTCTTGCCGGGAGGCTCACTGCGCCGTCTTGAGCTGGGATGACGGTCGAGACGAGCTCATGGCGGTCGCAGCTGTTCCGGCTTGACACCGGAGCTCGCGGAGTGAGGAGTGCCCAGAGGAGAATCGTGGGAGTTCGCGCATACGCCGACGCACTTGGCCGCGGCGATGGCGAACTCGCTGCGGGAGCGGAGCATCGTGCGCGAAGGGGAATGCCGAGGAACTGAGAACCCCTGAGGGCCTCAGGGGAGTCTCGGGACTCAGCGCTGGTTGGAGTTATCCGAGCTTCTTGGAGCCGGAGCGGTCAGCGTTCTTGGTGCGAGGCGGCGATGGCAACGACGTGCGCAGACGCCGGCGCCTTGGGGGCCGGACCCGGCAGAACGACGAGGCTATGGTCGGCGCGCTAGACGTCCTTCACAGGGCGTCCTTCACAGGAGGCCGTGCGGCGCCGTCGGACCCGGAGGTTTATCGCGTAGATGTCCGAAGGAATGGGCGAGGGCCGAACACCGCCGTGCCCACTCGCACCTGGGTGGAGCCCTCCTTGACGGCTATCTCCATGTCGTTCGTCATGCCCATCGACAATTCTGTGCAAGAACTCACCCCGGCCGCCCTAATGGCGTCGCACAGCTCGCGCACGCGCGCATGCGAAGCTGCGACAGCCGTGACGTCATCCGTATTCGCGCCGATGAGCATGAGCCCCGTCAGACGTAGATTGGGCAGCTCTGCGATCTCCCCCGCCAAGTCCACGACCGCCTCCGGCGGGGCTCCATACTGGGATTCCGATCCGGCGGAGTTGACCTGGATCATGACATCGAAACGACCGACCGGATCCCCCCACCGGTCGCATTCGCCCGACGAGATGCGCCCCTCCTGAATGCGGTTGAGACGAGAAGCCAGCTCGAAGGAGTCGACCGTCTCCACGCAATCGGCCGCGCGCAGCGCCTTGCCGGCCTTGTTGGCCTGGACGTGGCCGATCACGTGCACTCGGTGGGACGGCGCCCCCGAGGATCTCAATTCGGACTCACTCTGTGTGAGCTGTTGGATGTAGTTGTGGCCGATCCTGGACGCACCGGCTCGCAGCGCCGCTGCCACGCGTTCCGGCTCTTGGAACTTCGCGGCCAAGAGAATGGCGACGGCGTCCTCGGCACGCCCCGAGGCGATCGAAGCGGCCGCCACGCTCTCGCGAATTCGAGTGAAGCGCGTGGCGATCTCGGTCACATCCGGGCGGAGCACTCCGTCGAAGCTGGTTTCCTGCCCCGACCAGTTGACGCCGTTCGTCTCGACTCGTCCGCGCTGTGCCATTCCCTTCGGGTTGTCTGGTTCGTTGCTCATCTCGACCTCGTATGCCGGCAGTGACAATTGCAGTGTAGCCGCGTCAGGTCAACTCCAGAGTTTCCCGACGCGAACGACCCGCAGACGCACCGCGCCCGCCTCGTCGCATTCGTCGAGGTCCACGAAAGCGTGGAAACCCCAGTCGCCGTCGCCTACGCCGTCATCGAAGACCTGTGTGACGACCCATAGGCGGCCGGGTTCTCTTCCGTCCATGAGCGCTTCCGCCACGTCGCCGGGAACGCCCACTTCGATGAGATCGGCCGCTTCGGCCCGTTCCCGGATACGGAAGACATCCGCTCCACGCGCCTGGGAGCCGATGCCGATCGCCTCGTATTCGTCGTAAAACGGATCGGTCGCTTCAAGCCAGGCCTCGCCGTCCCAGGTCGGCCCCTGCGGGTAAGCGGTGCCGTCCGGTGCTGTTCCCGGAGACCACGATGGGTCGCCGTCCAGACGGTCGAGGGTCTCGCCGTCCTCGAACTGGACGGCTTCGACGCGCCGGAAGGCCTCGTTGCGGACCGCGACCTTGAAAGCATGCCGGTTGCGGGTCACAGCCGCCGTGCCGTCTTCTGCGACGCCGTAGGCGACTTCGTCGCATCCGGCCTCCGCGTCCGCAGCGGGGCCTTCGGCTTGCTGGGCCGTGGCTCTCCCCTCCGCGAGGGCCTCCCATTCGTCGATCAACGAGGAATCGACGGAACGGATGAGTGAGCCGAGCCAGACCGTGATGTCGTCGACTTCGTCTGTGCGCGCCTCGAGGGGAACTGTCTGCCGGAGCGCCTTGTAGACGTCGGTGAGATAGCGCAGCAGGACCCCCTCGCTGCGGGCGAGGTCGAGACGCGAGACGAACTCGGAGAAAGTCTCCGCATGTTCGATCATCTCTCGCACGATGGACTTCGCAGTGAGCTCGTAGTCGTCGACCCAGGGATTCGTCTGCCGGTAGACGTGCAGCGCCCCGTGCAACAGTTCGCCGAGAGGCTGAGGCCACGTGATCCGGTCGGCCTCGGCCATTCGCTCCTCATACCCGATCCCTGCGGCCTTCATCTTCCCGATGGCCTCGCCGCGGGCCTGCCGTTCCTGTGCATAGAGGACCTGCATGGGATTCTCCTGGACGGATTCGACGACGCTGACGACGTCCAGCGCGTAGTCCTGCGATTCGCGGTCCAACAGATCGAGCCCCGCCAGCGCGAAGGGCGCGAGCGGCGAGTTGAGCGCGAAGTCGCCGGGGACTTCGCGGGCGAACGCAATGGCGGACTCTCCCGGGTGAGCGTCCTGCCACCGACGGTCGTGATGGACGAGGATGCCCGCGGACCGAAGGGTCTCGTATATCTCCACCGCCTTGCGAAGGAGCGGATTGGACGGTGTGGCGGGCTCGTGGTTGTCGGTCAGGAGGCGGATGGCGGCTGCGACGGCGTCGCCCGGCCTCTGAAGGACGTTGAGAAGCATCGCATGGCTCACCCGCATGTGCGAGACCAACGTCTCCGGCTGGGCTCTCTGAAGATGCGCGAAGGTCTTGTCCGACCACAGCACGACGCCCTCGGGCGCCTTCTTCTTGACGATCTTCTTCAGTTTCTTCGGGTCATTCGCGGCCTTCTCGAGGGCCTTCGCGTTTTCGATCTCGTACTCGGGCGCCTGAACGATGACGTCGCCTCGGGTGTCGAAACCGGCGCGTCCCGCGCGCCCCGCGATCTGGTGGAATTCCCGGGCGGACAGATGCCGCGAGCGCGCGCCGTCGAATTTCGACAGGGAGGTGAGGAGTACCGTGCGGATCGGCACGTTGATGCCGACGCCCAGTGTGTCCGTTCCGCAGACGACCTGTAGGAGCCCCATCTGGGTGAGTCGTTCGACGAGCCGTCGATAGCGGGGGAGGAGCCCTGCGTGGTGCACGCCGATTCCGGCGCGCAGGAGTTTGGAGAGGGTCTTGCCGAATCCGGGGCCGAATCGGAAGTCGCCGATCGCCGCCGCGATCTTATTCCTCTGCTCTTTCGCGAGGAGATTGATCGGCAGGAGCGCCTGGGCCTGGGCCACCGCTTCGCGTTGGGAGAAGTGGACGACGTAGACGGGTGCCCGGTGTGTGTGGACGAGTTCGTTGACGACTTCGCCCAGAGGCTCGCGTGAGTAGGAGAAGTTCAAGGGGACGGGGCGTTCGGCGTCGTCGACGGTGGTCACGCTGCGGCCGGTGCGGCGCTTCATGTCCTCGGCGAGGAATGCCGTGTCGCCGAGGGTTGCGGAGAGGAGTACATGCTGGGTCGAGGTGAGTTCGAGAAGCGGTACCTGCCACGCCCAGCCGCGCTGGGGATCGCCGTAGAAGTGGAACTCGTCGGCGACGAGGACGCCGATGTCGGCGTCCTCGCCCTGGCGCAACGCCATGTTCGCGACGATTTCCGCCGTCGCGCAGACGATGGGCGCCGATGCGTTGATCGATGTGTCGCCGGTGATCATTCCGACATTGTGCGCTCCGAAGGTCGCGATGAGTTCGAAGAACTTCTCCGAGACGAGCGCTTTGAGCGGGGCCGTGTAATAGGCGGTGCGGCCTTCCGCCAGTGCGGTGAAGATCGCCGCCAGGGCCACCATCGACTTGCCCGAGCCCGTGGGAGTGGAGACTATGAGATGCTCGCCTTCGACGGCGGCGAGGAGGGCTTCTTCCTGATGAGGGTAGAGAGGTCGACCGGTCGATTCGGCCCAGGAGACGAATTCCTCATAGATCGCTTCATCCGGTGGAGTCAGGCCGTGTGCGTCCTCGATGCGGTCGAGGGCGGCGTTCAGAGGCGAGGGAGCGGTGGAAGCCTCAGCGGGCACGGAGGAAGTCACTCAACAAGGGTGCCACATCCGTGGGGTCACGCGTTGCCGGCGTCGGCGAGGCGAGGGACGCCGTGCTGGTCCGCAACGATCGCGAAGCCCGCCGAGGACGGCGATCCGGGGTCCCCGTCGTGCTCGTCATTCCCTGTGCGTGAAGGCACATCCGGGGCCGACGGCTCCGACTTGCACGGAGGCGTCGACGGCGGTAAGCTCAATGCGTTCGCATCGCTAGCTCAATTGGTAGAGCAACTGACTCTTAATCAGTGGGTTCTGGGTTCGAGTCCCAGGCGGTGTACTGGCTGAGGCCTCCGAGGTATCGGAGGCCTCTTCGCGTGGATGGTCTGTATCGAGTCGAAGTCCGGTGGGTATTCTGGGCTCATGACAGTTGCCAAGGCCAAGTCGCGTGCACAGACCTTTACGATCAGCGACCTCGTCGACTATGCGAGGGAAGGCGCGCTCCGCATCCCTGAGTTTCAGCGTTCTTTCCGGTGGGGGCAGAAGGACATCTTCGATCTCTTCGACAGTATCCGGCGCGGCTATCCGGTGGGCAATGCGCTTCTGTGGAGGCGCGAGGCGCCCGCGGGGAACGTGCGCTTCGGCGAACTCGGCATCGTCGCCCCCGAAAGGCACGACGCCCTCTGGGTCGTCGACGGGCAACAGCGCATCACGAGCCTCGTCAACGCCGTGGCCGAGGAGATCGACGCGAATTCGCAGTTCGCGGTCGTCTACCTGCCCAAACACGAGCGTTTCACGAGCCTGCGCAATGCGCGCGGGCAGGTGGCCGTTCCGGTTCCGACTCTGTTCAGCATCCCTCGGCTTTTCATGTGGTTCCAGGAGAACCCTGACGGACAGCAGTATGCGGAGCACCTGCAAACGGTCACGACCGCGTTGCGGGACTTCGCATTGCCGACCACCGTCCTCGAACGGGCGGACGAGGACGAGCTCCGGCGGATCTTCGACAGGATCAACAATGCGGGCAAACGTTTGAAGAAGTCCGAAGTCTTCAACGCCATCAACGGCGCCAGCGGATCGGGCGCCGAGATCGTCAACGTCACCACGATCGCCGACAGCCTCGCCTCCAGCACCACGTTCGGACGGATGCCCGATGACATGGTCTATTCCGCGCTCCTCGTGCGCAGGCATCCCGACCTCACTCGCAGCCCCAACGACGAGTTCACGCCCGACAGGAGAAAACTGTCGGACTTTCCGGACGAGGACGAGGCTACGAGTTTTCGCCGGACGGAGGATTCCCTTCACGCCACTGTCAAGTTCCTTCAGGATCGTGTGGGGGTTCCCCATATGACGTTCCTGCCGCAGCAGTTCCTTCTACTCATCCTCAACAGGTATTTTTCCCTTTTCCCCGACCCGGACAGACGCACTCGCAGGCTTCTCGTCCGATGGTTTTGGAGAGCCGCCGCGAATGCGGTGCTGCTGTCTCTCTCCAGCAGTACGTCTGTGCGTAAGCTCACCAAACTCATTGTCAAAGGCGATGAGCACGGGTCGATTCAAAGGCTTCTGGATGCGGTTAAAGTCGAGAACACTTTCACCACTCCTGATCTGGAAGTTTTCAGAACCAATCAGGGGGCGAGCAGAATAGCCCTCTGCACGATGTGGGCGCGCCATCCTCGTTCGCTCGAGACGCGGAAGCGGCTTGAGTTCAACGACCTAGCTGCGAGCGTCGAAGAGATCGGCTCGCTCAACGACGTCGTTCGACGGGTCGTCTCCTCGAATGACTGCGATGAGCGACACCGCAATTCCACGGGCAACCGTGTGATCCTCGGTTTCGAGGATCCCGACATCGCAGACTGGATGGCCATGGTGTACGACTCGATTCGCGACCGCGAGATCGATGAAGTGCTCGCCTCTCATTTCTTCACTCCGGACGACGTCAGGCTATTCGGATCGGATCCGCAGACGGTGATCGAGAGGAGAACTCAGCGCATCGTCGACGAAGTCCACCGCTTTCTGGATGTCCAGACCGGGAGGGACCCCGACGCCTCGGCCCCGGCCGCACCCAGCCCGGACGACGAGCTGTAGGGTTTCGCCGAGGCGATGCCTTGGCGGGCGGACGAACGCGGGCGAAGCGGGAAGCGCTCTGGTCCGCCGTAGGCCCGCCTCGCCTCGGTCCGTTCCGGTACAGTTGAAGACGTGTCTGCACCACTCGTGACTCTGGCCACCTGCGCCGATCTGCCCGATCTCGACCCCGACGAGGCTGGACTGCCCGACGCGCTGCGGGAAAGAGGCCTCGAACCCCGTATCGCCGTGTGGAACGACCCTTCCGTGGACTGGAATGCGGCGGGGGTCGTCGTCGTGCGGTCAGTGCGCGACTATGCGGTCAACCGCGAAGCTTTCCTGGCGTGGGCGCGTTCCGTTCCCCGGCTGCTCAACCAGGCGGGTCTCATGTCGTGGAATTCGGACAAGCACTATCTGGCCGAGCTGGCCAGGCGCGGTCTGTCGACCATTCCGACGACGTGGCTCGAACCCGACCACAAGTATTCGAAGCATCAGGTGCACACGCGCTTTCCGGCCTTCGGCGATTTCGTCGTCAAACCCGCCGTGTCGTCGGGAGGGCGGGGGACCGGACGCTACACTGCCACGGACCCGGCATCGCGCGGGGCGGCCATCCGCCACGCGATGCACGAGCTCTCGCGCGGCCGCTCCGTCATGGTGCAGCGATACCTTGAGGAAATCGATCGCTCCGGTGAAATATCGCTCATCTACCTCAATGGGCTGCCCGCATACAGGGTGGAGAAAGAGGCTATGCTCCACCCGCGCTTCCGGTCGGAAGACGAGCTTCACGAAGAGGTGGTGCGCTCGGCCGACGCCAACGAAAACGAATGGCGTTGGGGCGAGGAGATCCGCAAGGCCGTCCACTCCTTCACCATCGACACACACGGGCGCGACGAGCTCGCCTTGTTCAACCGAGTCGACATCGTACGCGGCGGACCGGCAGACCAGCACGAGTTCTACGTCATGGAGATCTCGCTGATCGACGGTTCGCTCTACCTCTCTTCCGATCCCGGCCATCTCGCCAAGTTCGCCGACGCCATAGCCATGAGGGTCGGCTGGTGACGCGGCTGGGTCGCCCGTCCGCCGGGGCTGACGAAGGATCGGCGAGACGGTCAGTCGACCACGTAGACAGTCTTGCCGCGGGCGTGCCGCGTCGCCAGGTGAGCCAGGGCCGCTGGGACGTCGGCCAGGCTCACGGTCTCGGTGAGCATGGCGTCGAGGGTTCCGTTGGCTACGCGCCTCATAATGGCGGTGAGCATGGTGACCAGGTCTTTCCGGGCGGCCGGGTTGCCGTAGGCGTGTGCGGCCCCGAGCGAGATCTCGTGTACGGACGGAGATGTCGTGAAAGGCCGGACGGGGTTCGTCTCCGGGCGTCCGGCCACGGCGACGAGCCCTCCTCCGTAGGCGACGAGCTCAAGGTTGTCGCGAGCTGAATCCGGGCCGATGGTGTCGATCACGCCGTCCACGCCGTAGCCGTTCGTGAGTTCGCGGACGCTGGTCGGGACGTCGTCGGTGTGGTAGTCGAAGACGATGTCGGCTCCGAGTCTGCCGACGTACATGAGGTTGGCGGGCGAGGCCGTGGTGAAGACGCGCGCCTGGCGCGAGCGGGCGAGTTGAATGGCGAATCCTCCGACGCCACCCGCTCCTCCCGTGACGAGTATGGTGTCTCCGGCGTGTAGGTGAAGTCGGCGGTTGATCGCCTGGTAGGCGGTCATGCCCGCGCACGGAAGTGCGGCGGCCTTCTCGAAGCTGAGTCCCTGAGGCATCGGGGCGACCGTGTCCGCTGCTGTGACGGCGAACTCGGCGTACCCGCCGTTCCTACGGAGATCCCCGTGATAGGCCACCTTGTCTCCGGGAACGAAACCGCTGACGTCCTGGCCCACTTCTTCGACGACCCCGGCCACATCCAGGCCGAGGATGTGCGGCCACGTCCACGCCGGGTTGCCGGACTGGGCGACGCGATAGTCGACGGGGTTCAAACCACACGCTTTGACGCGGACGACGATTTCCCCGGAGCCGGCGTGAGGGGCCTGCGCCTCGCCGAGCCGGAGGGTCTCGGGGGGACCGGGGGCATCGAGCAGTAGGGCTTTCATGAATTCCTCCTCATGATGCGTAGATGCGTCGACTGCACAGGATGCGTCGACTTAGGCAAGCGACACGAGACTAACCGCGGGACATGCGCATTGGCTGTAAAACACGCGAATGTCCTCTTCCGGCGAAGCGCGCCGCGCGGAGGAGGGCGAGTCCTGACGTTTGCTGCGTTCCGGCGGATCCACGCGGACGCCGCCGCAGAGAGCCGACGGCGAATCGACTGACTGTGACCGAAAATACAGCGATGCCGGAACCGCGACGCAGTCTCACGAGAACGCCGGGCAGGTGTCCGGCATCACGGGACACCGATTCGGCGGCGCGCTCGCGGCGACGTTAAACTCGTCTCGTTGCCGCTCACAAGGCGGTGCACGCGGTGGCTGTAGCTCAGCTGGTAGAGCTCCTGGTTGTGGTCCAGGCGGTCGCGGGTTCGAGTCCCGTCAGCCACCCCAAGGGTGGATGTGGCCCGTCGGTGAAGGCTGTTCTGGAGGGGAGTGCCTCCCGGTGGGGAACTCATCGATGCGTTCACCTGTTTTCGGGCTCAAGGTGGCGATCTGGCGCACTCCTTCGTCGAATTTGCGAGGATAGGGAACGACAGATGCCGGTTGTCCGCCCGGCAGGGAGTGAGGCTAAAGCGAGGCGATGACCATGCACGGTTCCCGACGGGAAGACGAATGCCAGCAGTCGGGCGAGCCGGCTCTTCTCCGCCAACCACAGCCGGGCGGCGAGGGGCCGGAGATCGTCACGGTCTGCGCCCCTCTCATCGAAGTGGAAGGTCGGATTTTCAAGGACTTGGCCCGTACCGGTGAACTATTGCCCTATGAAGACTGGCGATTGGACGCCTCAACTCGCGCCGCCGACTTGGCCGGCCGGCTGAGCGTCGAGCAGATAGCCGGACTCATGCTCTACTCTCCCCACCAGACGGTTCCCGCCCTGCCGGACGGTCCCTTCCCCGGAACCTACGGTGGCAAGGATTACGACGCCTCAGGCGCTCGCCCCTGGGATCTGACCGACCAACAGCGTCGCATGCTCGCCGACGGCGTCCGCCACGTCCTTGTCATGAATCTGCAGGACGCGGCGACCGCCGCCCGCTGGAACAATGCGATGCAGGCGTTCTGCGAGGCCCTTCCCCTCGGAATCCCAGTCAACGCATCCTCCGATCCGCGCAACGGTGCAGCCGAGGCGTCGGCCGAGTTCAAGGGCGGAGCCGGTGGCGTCTCCCGCTGGCCCGAGGGACTGGGCATGGCGGCGCTGTTCGACCCGGAACGCATGCGCGAATGCGCTTCTATAATCTCCCGCGAGTACAGGGCATTGGGCATCGTCACCGCTCTAGGGCCCCAAATCGACTTGGGAACCGAACCGCGCTGGATGCGCTTGGAGGACACCTGGGGTCCGCATTCCAGGCTCGTCACCGACTATGCGGCCGCCTACTGCGATGGCATGCAGACGAGTCAAATCCCGTGTGGCGAATGCGTCGGCGAGGCCGGAACTGTTTCGCGCACCGACCCTGGCTGGGGTCGGCATTCGGTAGCGGTCATGGTCAAACACTGGCCGGGCGGCGGCAGCGGGGAGGCCGGACGAGACGCTCACTATGGTTTCGGCAAATTCGCCGTCTACCCCGCGGGAAACGAAGCCGAACACCTGCAGCCTTTCACCGAAGGGGCCTTTCGCCTGCCCGGTCCCACAGGATGCGCGGCCGCCGTCATGCCCTACTACTCGATCGCGTGGGGGTACGAAGGCGGCAATGACGGCCGGGACGGCCAGACTCCGCGAGGCAACTCGTACAACCGCTACCTCATACACGGGTTGCTGCGCGGCCATTGCGGCTATGACGGCGTCGTGTGCACCGACTGGGGTGTCACCGCCGACCCCGACCCGGAGATCGGCGAGTTCGGCAAACGCTGTTACGGGGTCGAGGACATGAGCGTCGCCGAACGCCACCTGCTCGCCATCGACAACGGGGTAGACCAATTCGGCGGCAACAGTGACATCGGCCCGATCCTAGAGGCCTACCGACTCATGGCACGGCGGGACGGACAGCGGATGGCCCGCGGTCGATTCGAGGCGAGCGCCACAAGACTGCTGCGCACGTCCTTCCGGTGCGGCCTGTTCGAAAACCCCTACTTGGACCCTGAGAGCTCGACGGCCACGGTGGGCAGGGCCGACTTCACCTCCACGGGGAAGGCCGCGCAGCGCGACTCTCTCGTCCTGCTGAAGAACAGACCGGTCGGCGTCAGCGGGGTAGCGGGGTCGAGAGCGCCATCCGCTGACAGTGCTGCGAACGTTTCGGAATCGGCCGTGCACCCGACGTTGCCGCTCACCTCAGACGCCACGGTGTATGTACCGACCCTTCACCGTGAGGATTCGCTGTCCTTTTTCCGCACGCCGGTGGCGGCGCATGACGTCGACCCTCTCCGTGTCGACTCCTGTCCCCTGCGGCGGACGCACGATCCGCGGAAGGCCGACGTCGCCGTCGTCTTCATCGAGAGCCCTCTGTCCAACCCCTACTCCGTGGACGACCGGGAGAAGGGCGGCAACGGCTACCTGCCGTTGACCCTTCAGTACCGACCCTACACGGCGCGGACCGCTCGCCAACGGTCCATCGCCTCCGGGGATTTCCGCGAGAGCGCCGACCGGGGTTACAGGGACAAGACCAATCGGGCCGTCAACGCCTCCGATCTCAACGCGGTTCTGCAGGCGCGGGCGGACATGGAAGAGAAGCCCGTCATCGTGGTGGTTCGCATGCACAACCCTGCCGTGCTCGCCGAGTTCGAACCGTACGTCGATGCTATCATCGTGGATTTCGGCGTGGAGCAGGATGCCGTATGGGAACTCCTGACAGGCGCGTTCGCACCGTCGGGACTGCTGCCGTTGGCCCTTCCCACAGACATGGAGGCTGTTGAGGCCCACTGCGAGGATCTCCCCTTCGACTACGAGCCATACGCCGACACGGAAGGCAACGCCTACGACTTCGGCTACGGTATGAGCTTCGGAGGCGTCATCGACGATGATCGCACCCATCGCTATACGATGAAACGGGGAGGCGAATAGGGCGAAGGGCACTTTCCCCGTTACGGGAGGGAGCGGTCTCGACGCTATTCGGAAAGCGAGTATTCTCGCATCGAAGAAGCAATTCAGAGCGGCAAAGCGATAGAATTACGAATCGATATGATGCAAACCGTTCCTATAAGCATAAATAATAGCCTGTGCCCTATCGCGGAAACTGAGCTTGGAGAAGATACGATTGACGTAGGTTTTGACCGTCGCCGGAGAGAGGAAGAACCGATCGGAGATTTCGGGATTCGACAGTCCCTGGGCTATGGCGTAGAAGACCTCCCGTTCACGCGGGCTGAGTGAGTCGATGTCTCGGCGGGGTTCCCCTTTTTCCGAATCCGTCTCGGGCATCGGAATGATGCGCCGGGTATACATGTCGATCAGCTGTCTGGTGATGCGCGGCTCGACCACGGCTTCGCCGCTGGCGACGATCCGCACCGCACGGATGAGCGCTTCCGGCGAGCTGCTTTTCAGAATGAAGGCACTGGCGCCCGCGTCCAAAGCGCCGAAAGCGTATTCGTCGAGGTCGAAAATCGTCAATGCGATCACCCTGATGTCGGGGTGGGCGGACACAATGCGTCGAGTGGCGTCGATTCCTCCCATTCCGGGCATGCGGATATCCATGAGCACGATGTCGGGTTCGGCTTCCGCGATGGTCTGAAGGGCTTCTTCGCCCGTGCCGGCCTCGCCGACGACCGCGATGTCGTCCGTCGCGTCGAGCAGGAGCGCATTGCCTTCGCGGTATAGTTCTTGATCGTCGACGAGGACGACTCGGATGGCTTCTTTCATCGGTGCGTTGCCGTCCCTCCGTTTTCGTCGACGACCAGGAAGGCGTGCGTCCGCCATCCTCCGTCCGGTCGTGGGCCGGCAGTGCTGCCGCCGTCGTACTTCGCTGCGCGGGCGGAGATTCCGTGAAGGCCTCGACCCGAGCCGACTCTTGTCACGTCGTGAACGGGTGCGTCGTCGGTGATCGCGATGTCGATCCGGCCCTTCTCGACCGTGATTTCGACTTCCACGCACTGGGCGCCGTGAGCGTAGCGCAAGGCGTTCGTCAAACCTTCCTGCACGATCCGAAAGACGGTCGTTTGCAGTCCGGGTCTATTCGCCGGAAGTTTTCCGCGTTTCGTTAGCTGCACTGGGAGGCCGGCCGAGCGGAAGACCTCGACGAGGCCTTCCAGGGATTCTCGGCTTGCATTCTTTTCGGCGTCGCCGCTGTCGGCGCGATCATCACGTGGAAGGAGGCGAAGGATGTGCCCCATGTCCACCAGGGCGGTGCGTCCGACTTGCGAGAGGTTGTGGAGTGCTCGCGTCGATCGCTCGGGATATTTCGACCATGCCGACGCCGCTCCATTGGCTAAGGCGATCATGGTCGAAAGTGAGTGCGCCACGACATCGTGCATGTCGGCGGCGATCCTGGCGCGTTCGGCGGTCTTGGCGTGCTCTATGCGCTCTTTCCACAGTTCGGCCAGTAGCGCATGTCGCTGCCGATGTCCGCGGATGGCCGTTCCGGTGGCCAAGGCGGCTAAAGCGAAGGGGGAGAAGACCGTGGGCGAGTATCTCGCCTGCGTGATCGTGCACTGCATGAGCGCCGTACCCACGGGTAGAAGCACGCCTACGGCGTAGCCGAACAGCCCCCGGCGATACCCTTGAAGACTGGCGACGGCGTAAAGCGCGAAAGCGAACGGGAAATCGCGGAAATCGGTGAAGTCGATGGCTGAAACGACGCTGCTGAATGCGACTGTGGCGATGAGCGTCCCAAACGGGAGTCTCCTCCTCCAGAAGAGCACGGCGCTGATCGCAAGAGCCGGAAGGCTCAATTCCCTCCCTGAGAGCTTGACGGACAGGACTTGGATTGAAACGCAGGTGACGACCGCGAGCCAGTCAGCCGACCTCGGGTGCCGGGACATCCATTCTCGGACGGGCCAGATCCGACGGGCGATGTCCCGCCAGCTCTCATCGTCTTCGACAGTTTTGCCTGACATAGTGTCCTCAATTGTTTGGAAATAGTTCGGTAGTTTCTCTATTTGAGAATGCTGAAGTTATAATGGCCGTATTTTATAGCACATTGATATATGACTATCGGATGCTTTAATCGTGCGGTGAGCTGTAAGGCGAATGACTCGTACATCCCGTCCGTGACATCGGCTTCCTCTTCAAATTCAAGCGAGAAGCCAGAGACGGAAAACAGTTGATGTATTCGTGGTGAAGCGATAGTGTCATACCCTCGACGGAATCATTTTACCTTGATGCGGAACCGGCTGCGTGTGCGGATGGGCGTCTCTTCGCCCACGGCGTGCAGGCGCCTTCCATCCCGTGAGCGGGCGGATCCTTGTGATGAGAGGGGATTCCACGGGTCCGCCTGTGCGTTCGCAAGCTGCTCGTCGCCTGACGGGCTGCCGTGTAAAACCGGTGTGCCCGTCCCGTTCGGAGCCTCCCGGCCGCGATCGTGCGCGGCGAGCTTCACTTCGCGACGATGGCCTGCAGATAGCGTCCCGTGACGAAGGCGCCCAAGCGGACGAGGGCTGTTCCCGTTCCCAGACAGGCAAGGGCGATCCCGAAGGACCAAGGCGACGTCACCACTGAGATCGCCACCAGCGGGAACAGGGCGACGACGGCGAGCGCCGCCGGCCCCACCACGGAGACGGCCAATGGCGCCATCACGCGTCTCAGGTGTGCATCCTTGAGGAGGCGAACGGGCGCCCCCATGTAGGTGAGAGCGAGGTACAGGTCGCGTCGTTCGGCGATCCCGGCTATCTGGTAAACGACGCTTGAACACGCAACGAGGACGAAGGCTGAAATGGTCACCAGAAGCACAACCCATCGTACGTCGTCGAACAGGATCAGCTCTCGGTGGGTCAACTGTGTCGGTCCTCGGGTCACAGCGTTGAGAAATCCCAATATCGAACACGCCGGAACGACGAGGAAGCTCATCAGCGCCAGCGGCGAGACCTGGCGCCATGCGGCGGCGGGGTCTTCCAAGAGCGCCCGCGCCGTGACGAGTTCCGCGGGAGAGTAGTCTTTGAGCAGGAGGCGGTTCCCCCTTCGTCGGACGAGGTAGGGGCCCAGCAGATTCCATATGGACATGAGAACGAGCATGGCGAGGATAAGGACCAGTACGATCACCACCACTCCCCAGCTCGCGCTCGCCAGATGCATGGCGCTCAGGCATGCCGTGAGCGCCACGATCGCCACAACTACTCGCGTTCCCCTCACGATCGGAGGCCTGTCCCTCGCGCTGACGCTCATCGGCGCGTTCACTGCGCGGTTGAGGCGGTGTATCCCGCTGAGAATGGCCGCGAGGACCAGACCCGACGCTACGACCGCCGTTCCCTCCCAGGAGGGTCGGACATCGATTGGATGGGGTGTCCCCTCGTCTTCTCCGAAGGAGATGAGGTCCATGATCGGTGCGACGAGGAGGGAGCCGCACCAGCCGATCGCGACTCCGATGCACGAGGGGATGGCGACTTCGCAAACCACCAGCAGACGGGATGCGGCCGCAGACATGCCGAGCAGTCGCAGCGTGGAGACTTTGCCCTCCTGCTGCCTCGACTGCATTCGCGCTGAGGCCGCGCTCACGGCCGTCACTGGGACGAGCAGGCAGGCCAGGCTCATGGCGGCGAGGACCATGTAGGCCTCGTGCCGGTCGCCCAAATGCCAAAGCTTCCATGCGAGTCCCGCGATGGTGAAGCTGACGAATCCTGCGACGGCGGACGTGGCAGCCGGAGTCGCCGAGGCCATGGCGCTCTGCCTCGACGGACGTAGAAGCCAGGCGAATGCGCGGGGGTTCATCGTTGGCTCGGCCTTCCCTGGATTCTGGCGTCGTGGATTTCGGCGACGTGGTTGCAGCGTGAGGCAACAGCCGGATCGTGAGTGACCATGATGAGCGTCCGCCCCTGTTCGGTCGTCGCCTGCAACAGTTCCTCCACGACGGCTTCAGCGGTGAGGGAATCGAGGGAGGCCGTCGGCTCGTCGGCGAATATGATCTGCGGGTCGGTCGCCGTGGCACGTGCGATGGCCACGCGCTGGGCCTCCCCTCCGGAGAGCTCTCCCGGCCTCTGGCCGCTGTAGGCGGACAGACCGACGCTCGTCAGCCGATCCATGGCGACCTTCAAAGCCTCCTTCTTGGTCATTCCGTCGAGGAGGCATGAGAGGGCGACGTTCTCGCCCGCCGTCAGGTCGGGGAGAAGCATGTCCCTTTGGAAGACGAAACCGAGGTGACGCCGGCGAATCCCGGTCCGCTCCCGTGCGGACAGAGCCGAGACCTCGACGTCGCCGCGGTCGGATCCGTAGACGACGCTCCCCGAATCCGGAACGTCGATTCCCGAGATGAGATGGAGAAGGGTCGACTTGCCGGAGCCGCTGTGCCCCATTATCGCCAAGGACTCGCCTGCTCGAACGCTCAGCGTCGCTCCGGCGAGGATCGTGCGTTTGCCGAACGATTTCCAGAGGTCGACGACGCCTACCTCTCCCGTGAACGCCATCCGTTCCTGCGATTTCATCCGCCCTCCTCGGTGGTACCAGTCCAACCGATGATAGGGACGCCGCCTCCGCGGAACTGCCAACCAGGGGTTGATGTACGCCACTCTTGTCGATTTCTATTCTCTGGAGACAAGCGTCCGCAAGACGCTGACCGTCGCAACCGCGACGACGCTCTAGACCGTGCGGTCCGCTCCATCCGTTCGTTTCGGGACGTCGACGCCCTCTACGACAGAGTTCCCGGCTCCTACATCACAGCGGTCGCTTTCAACGGGTCCACCAGGGTCCACGGCACGCTGGCGGCCACCCACGAGATCTTCTACGCGGATGTCGACGGCATCGTCGTCGCGGCGAACAAGGCGTCGATCCTAGCGCGCATCGCAGAGCGCGCGATTCGAAGGGAAATGCTGGCGACGACCCTGCTGGCGCCCCGAGCCCCCTGGCCGCTCTCCGATCGGCCGCTGTGGAAAGGCGTGGAGCATGTGCCGGTCACCGATGCCCTGGAGTTGCATCCCGACGGCCGTGGAGTCATCGTGCCCCGATGGAGCTATCCGGCGCACCGAGAGCCGCTGACGGATATCGCCCCCCGATTGCGGGTCGCCCTCGAAGCCGGCGTTCGAGCGCGTGCGGATGCGACCCCTGTGCTCGGCTCCGACCTGTCGGGTGGACTGGACTCGACGACCCTCGCGTTCTATGCGGATCGACATGCCCAACGGCTGGTCACCGTACGGCAGGACGCCTACGATGCGACGAATGACGACGTGAAGTGGGCTGCCCTCGCCCGGAGCAGGATGGGCACCGGCGACCACATCCGGATGGAGCCGGACGTCGCCCCCTGGTATGCGGAATGGAATTCGACCTCGGACGGCGACCCGAGCTCGCCGTACCCCGCCCTGAGAACGCTCGGATTCACCCGGGCACTGGCGGAACGGCTCCATGACCGAGGCGTGACGATCCATCTCACCGGGCTCGGCGGCGACGAACTCTTCTCGCCGTCGTTCACTCACCTGTACTCCCTCGTCCGGAGGCATCCTCTTCGGGCATTCCGGCCGATGCGCGGTATGCAGGCGATCGCCCGTTGGAAGACCGCCCGGACCATCCGCGCGCTGACCCGGAGGATGCCGCACTCCGTGTGGTTGAGGGACATGGCCGGCCAACTCCGCCAGCCGGATTCGAACGGCCCCGAACAGTACTGGGAGCCTGAAGCCCGGGCGCCTTCCTGGGCCACGGCTGCAGCTGTGAGCCAGTCGGGCGAGCTCATACGCGAGGCGGCTGACCTCCTCGGCGAGGAATCCCCGGACACTCTTCCCGTGGACTTCGAGATGCTGCGGCTGGTCAACGCCGACGGACGCCTGATCCGACGCATGTCACAGGTGGCCGAACGGCATGGCGTCGCCTTTGACGCCCCCTACCTGGACGACGCGGTCGTGGACCTCGCCTTCAGGACCCGATTGGAGGATCGTGTGTCGCACGGAGTGTTCAAACCCGTGCTTCAAGCAGCCGTTCCGGAGAATTTCCCCCATGAGCTCCTCTCCCGCAGATCCAAGGGAGACTACAGCGCCGAAGCGTATTCGGGGCTCGCTCGCAATCGCGGATCCATGGTGAGAGAGTTCGCGGAGGGGTCTCTTCTCCAGGAAGAGGGACTCATCGACGCGGAGGCGTTCCGCGAATTCCTCACCGCCGTGCACCCGAGCACCCAGCCGTTTCGCTTCCTCGACGCCACGCTTGGAGCGGAGATGTGGCTGAGAAGCGTTCACAACGTAAAAGGATGACAATGCCGTACAAGTTGGGCCAACAGTTCAAATTCACACAGACGGAAGGAGGAGGCGTGCTCCTCGATCTGACGAAGGGGGAGTACTGGCAGCTCAACGAACTCGGCGCCCTCCTGGTCGATCGCCTCTCCGGCGGCGGCCTGCCTCGAGACGTCGTCGAAGAGCTTGCTGCAGCCTACCCCGATTCGGCTGACCGCGTCGACGGCGACGTCCGCAGGCTCCTCGACCAGCTCATGGGGATCGGAGCGATCGACCATGAGTGATTTCGTCGTCGTCCCCCGGCCGGACTCCCGCCTGGGCATTCGGCGCAGACTCCTGGCGCTGGCAGCCGTCGGCTACGCACGACGTCTCGCCCGGAAGAAGCCGGACGCGCTGGAGAGGCGGCTGCGCCGAATCAGCCGAGCGGCCCGCCCGGCTCGGGTCGAGGAAGCTATAGCCGCACACCGTGCGGTCGTCAGTGTCAGCACTCGCTGCTCCGGCAGGTGGTGCCTCGACCGCTCCATCGCAATCGCCCTGCTTCTGCGCATGTCAGGCGCTTGGCCCGAATGGCACACGGGCGTTTGCCTCCTGCCTTTCCGGGCGCACGCCTGGATCACGGTCGACGGCGAGCCGATCGGCGAGCCGGAGGGGTTGAGGGACAACTTCAAGCCGCTTATGACCGTCGTGGCCGGCGGGAAGAACCGTGGACGTTGAACCGCGCGGCCGCGCGCGCGCCGATCGAGGCCAGTTCTCCCTGCTGGTCAGGCAGATCCGTCCGTATTGGAGACGGTTCCTCGTGGCGATTCTGCTGGGAGTCGCTGCGTCCACGCTCAGTCTGCTGCAGCCCGCCCTCATCGCCAGCATGGTCACCGCGTTGGAGAACTCGACCGGGATCCTCCCCTCGGTTCTCCTTCTCCTCGCCCTGCTGACGACGTCCGCAGCGTTGTCGGGATTCCAAACCTATGCGCTCGGCACACTCGGAGAACAGGTGACGGGCAGGATCCGCATGACGTACGTGCGGGCTGTCTTGCGCCTGCCCGTCTGCGCACTCGAAGCCTACCGACGGGCCGACCTCGTGGCTAGGGCGACGTCCGATACCACCCTGCTCCGCGTCGCGCTCACGGAAGGCGCCGGCCAGATCATCGGCGGCGTGATCATGTTCGTCGGCGCGCTGATCGCCATGGCCTTCGTCAGCCCCCTTCTGCTGCTGGCGACTGTGGTGACCGTGACGATCGGGTTGGTGTGCGTCATGGCCCTGTCGGGTCGGCTCCGCAATGCATCCACCCAGGTCCAAGAAGGCGTGTCGTCGCTCGGCTCGTCTCTGGACCAGAGCATTTTCGCGTCCAAGACGATCCGGTCCCTGAACGCCGCGGACTGGGCGATCTCCCGCGTCGACCGCACCATCGACGCGGCGAAGCAGGCCGGAATCCGCTTTGCCCGGGTTTCATCCGCCGTCACGCCGCTTTCGGGGGTGGTGATGCAGCTCTGCCTCGCGGTCGTCCTCGGACTCGGCGCGTTCCAAGTCGCGAACGGAACCCTTCCCGTGGCGCAGCTGGTGGCATTCGTCATGTACGTGTTCCTCCTCCTGACACCCGTCGGCCAGGCGGTGAGAGCCATGACATCGCTGTCGCAGGCCACCGCAGCCGCAAGGCGCCTCGCCGAGGTGGAGGAGGAGGCCGAGGCTCCTGAGGAGCGGTCAGGCCGGGGAAAGGCTCAGGCGACATCGGTTTCCGGCCCGACACCGGTGCCGGAGGCGAACGACGCTTGCGCAGTCGAATTCGCCGACGTTCACTTCGCCTATCCGGCAACCGGAGGCGGTGCGACGGCCGGCGAGCCGAAACCGGCCCTTCGCGGAGTCACATTCGCCGTTCCGCCGGGGGCGAAGGTCGGGATCGTCGGGCCGTCGGGCTCGGGCAAGAGCACCATCCTCAATCTCATCGCGGGTTTCTACTCGCCGCAGAAGGGATCCGTCCGCATAGCGGGAATTGCCGAGGCCTCCGATCCGGATGTGCGGGACAGAGGACTCATAGGCCTCGTGGAACAGGACGCCCCGGTCATCGCGGGCACCCTCCGCGACAACCTCACGCTCGGCGACCCGGAGATCGGCGAGGCCGACTGCCTCCAGGCGCTGTCACGCGTGAACCTCGACCACCTGTACAGTCGCGACCGAGGCGGCCTCGATCTCGAACTGTCGGATCAGGGGACGAACCTGTCAGGCGGTGAGAGGCAGCGCCTGGCCATCGCGCGCGTTCTGCTTCGAAGACGGCCGATCCTGCTTCTGGACGAGTCCACGTCCCAAATGGACAGCGACAACGAACAGAAGCTGCGGGATGCTGTAGCCGAGGCGGGACGCCGTCGCACCACCATCGTGGTGGCCCATCGTCTGTCGACGATCGTCGACAGCGATTTCATCCTGGTCGTCAGAGACGGGGAGATCGAAGCCGTCGGCCGTCACAGCGAACTCGTCGCCACGAGCCCGACGTACTCCGTGTTCGCAGACCAGCAGCGGTTGATCCGAGGCTGACCGGCGCCCCGCCGCCGGCGCCGGTCAGCCCACACTGTGCAAGGCCGGCGGATCCGGCGAGGGAGGGGGAGTGGGAGCCGGTCGGAGCGCACGGCGGCCACGACGAGGCCCGCCTGTGGTGAGCGCAACTGCATACCGGGGCCGGAGACTGGACGGTGGGAGTGCTCTCCCATATGCACGCGGCCGTGCATAGGGGCCGCTCGACCAGGTAAATTTGGAATGTCCCTGTCCGTCCCCCCATCGGAGAACGCATGCGTCGCCTCGGTAGCAACTATGTGCTCGATCAGCGCATCGGGCGTGGAGCCCAAGGGGAGGTGTGGCGTGGGAGATCCGTCTCGGACCATCAAGAGGACGGCCGCGGCTCGGAGGGGACCCAGCAGGACGTGCTGGCCTTCAAGATCCTGCGGGCGGACCTCGTCGAGGACGAAGGCCTGGTCGGGCGCTTCGTCAAGGAACGGACCACACTGACGAGGATTCGCTCTCCCTACGTCGTGAACATCCGCGACTTCGTCATCGAGGGAACGACCTTCGCCATCGTCATGGACTACGTGCCGGGCGGAGATCTGCGTGGGAAGCTGGCGTCCGACGGTCCTCTGCCTCCGGCGGAAGTCGCCCGCATCGGAGCGCACGTGGCGCAAGGCCTGATGGCCGTCCACGCCGCGGACGTCGTTCACCGCGACGTCAAACCCGCCAACATCCTCCTCGATTCGACCACCGACCCCGCGACTCCCCGAGTCGTGGACTTCGGGATAGCCCGGATCCACAACGCCGTCGGCACCGACCACCTCACCGGGATCCTGGGAACGCCTCTCTACATGGCGCCGGAGATCCTCCTCGGCGAGGTTCCCAGGCCTGCCTCCGACCTGTACTCCCTGGGCATCGTGCTCTACGAGAGCTGCTGCGGCGTCACGCCCTTCGTCGGCGACCCGGGGCAGCTGCTCGGCCAGCACGTGGGCCGGCTTCCCGGACGCCCCGAGGGGATCCCCGACTCCCTCTGGGGGATTCTGAACCATCTGTTGGCCAAACGCCCCGAGCAGCGTCCGACCGCCCAGCAGGTCGCTCACGACCTCGAGGAGTTGCAGCCCTCCCTAGAAGGCCTCCTCCCGGCGCCGCGCATCGCGACCCCGCCCGCATCGGCGCCGTCGGCGGACTCCCTCGCCTTCGGAGGGGGAATCCCCCCCACGACGGCAGCGGGGCCCCGACCCGCACAGGGGTATTCGACGGCTTTCGCCCCCGCTTCGTCGGGGGGCATGGCTTCCCCGGCGGTCCCGCCCTCGAACGCTTCCTACCAGTAT